>OGQX01000634.1_pt1:0-2500 | contig 38304 bp, 35 predicted proteins | sample 1553291 | NCBI WGS metagenome assembly OGQX01 (sample SAMEA2580030, study PRJEB22360) | human gut metagenome | biome: human gut; feature: human-associated habitat; material: faeces | place: Denmark | collected 2008/2010
TTTTGCCGAGTTCCTTAACCATAGTTCTCTCGCTCACCTTAGGATACTCTCCTTGCCCACCTGTGTCGGTTCTCGGTACGGGTACCTATATCATTAGCCCTAGAAACTTTTCTTGGAAGCTTGGCGTCATAAGATTTCGGAGCAAGCTCCTTCACCATCACACTTCAGCCTTATCGATTAACGGATTTCCCTACTAATCGGCCTTTGTGCTTAGACTAGAATCCAATAACTAGCTCTTACTAGCCTTCTTCGTCATTCCTTCAGTCATATAGGTAGTACAGGAATATCAACCTGTTGTCCATCGGCTACGCTTTTCAGCCTCGTCTTAGGACCCGACTAACCCTGAGAGGACGAACCTTCCTCAGGAACCCTTAGGCAAACGGTGGCCGGGATTCTCACCCAGCTTGCGCTACTCACACCGGCATTCTCACTTCTAACCGCTCCAGCTCTCCTTTCGGTAAACCTTCTTCGCTGTTAGAACGCTCCCCTACCACTCATATTACTATGAATCCGCGACTTCGGTATTGTGCTTAGCCCCGGTACATTTTCGGCGCAGTGTCACTCGACTAGTGAGCTATTACGCACTCTTTAAAGGATGGCTGCTTCTAAGCCAACCTCCTAGCTGTTTTGACAACTCCACATCCTTTTCCACTTAGCACAAATTTTGGGACCTTATTCGGCGATCTTGGACTCTTTTCCTTTCCCGTACGGACGTTATCACCCGCACGGTGACTCCCGAGCATAGCATTATGGCATTCGGAGTTTGATTGCATTCAGTACAGCTAGGTGCCGCCATCATACATTCAGTAGCTCTACCTCCATAACCATTCACTCGAGGCTAGGCCTAAACCTATTTCGGGGAGAACCAGCTATATCCGAGTTCGATTGGAATTTCACCGCTAGCCACAAGTCATCCGCGCACGTTTCCGGGTACGTCGGTTCGGTCCTCCATTTGGTTTTACCCAAACTTCAACCTGCTCATGGCTAGATCACTCGGTTTCGGGTCTAATACTGCATACTATGTCGCCCTATTCAGACTCGGTTTCCCTTCGGCTCCGTATATTCTACTTAACCTCGCATGCAACATTAACTCGCCGGTTCATTCTGCAAAAGGCACGCCATCACCCTTTAACGGGCTTTGACTTCTTGTAAGCACATGGTTTCAGTTTCTATTTCACTCCCCTCCCGGGGTTCTTTTCACCTTTCCCTCACGGTACTTGTTCACTATCGGTCACTAGAGAGTATTTAGCCTTGCGGGATGGTCCCCGCTGCTTCCGACAAGGTTCCACGTGCCTCGCCGTACTCAGGATCCCTACTTGAGTCCTTGATATTTCGACTACAGGACTTTCACCTTCTTTGGTTTACTTTCCCAAATAATTCGTCTATATCTCGGCTTTTTCCTCTTTATGTAGGTCCTACAACCCCAGTCTTGCTGGTTTGGGCTCTTCCCCTTTCGCTCGCCACTACTTAGGGAATCGATTTTTCTTTCTTTTCCTCCGGTTACTTAGATGTTTCAGTTCACCGGGTTGCTCTCTCTAACACTATGTATTCATGTTAGGATCCTAATGCATTACCATTAGGGGGTTCCCCCATTCGGAAATCTCCGGATCATAGCGTACTTACTGCTCCCCGAAGCATATCGTTGTTTGTCACGTCCTTCTTCAGCTTCTAGTGCCAAGGCATCCTCCATGCGCCCTTACTAATTTAACCACCATTTGTATTTTTCCTAATTTGATTGAGATTCTCGATTTATCTTACTTTTACTTTCGTTACTCGTAAAAAAATCGCGTTGTATTTTTCATACAACCTCACATTATCTAGTTTTCAAAGAACTATCTTCTTGAGAAATCTTATGATCTCTCAAAACTAAGCAAAACGTTCAGCTAGGCTTTTTCGTGATTTTTCTTTCTCCATAGAAAGGAGGTGATCCATCCCCACCTTCCGGTAGGGATACCTTGTTACGACTTCACCCCAGTCGCTGATCCTACCTTCGATGGCCCCCTCCTGTAAACAGGTTAGGCTACCAGCTTCGGGTATTATCAACTCCCATGGCGTGACGGGCGGTGTGTACAACACCCGGGAACGTATTCACCCCAACATTCTGATTTGGGATTACTAGCGATTCTAACTTCATGAAGTCGAGTTGCAGACTTCAATCCGGACTGAGACCAGTTTTTGAGATTTGCTCCCCCTCACAGGTTCGCGTCTTTTTATGCTGGCCATTATAGCACGCCTGTAGCCCTGGACGTAAGGGGCATGATGATTTGACGTCATCCCCACCTTCCTCCGGTTTGTCACCGGCAGTCTCTTTAAGGTTCTCAACTTAATGTTAGCAATTAAAGATAAGGGTTGCGCTCGTTGCGGGACTTAACCCAACATCTCACGACACGAGCTGACGACAACCATGCACCACCTGTCACCGGTGTCCCCCGAAGGGAAGGGCTCTTGTTTCCAAAAGCTTTCACCGGGATGTCAAGCCCAGGTAAGGTTCTTCGCGTAT
>OGQX01000634.1_pt1:5000-38304 | contig 38304 bp, 35 predicted proteins | sample 1553291 | NCBI WGS metagenome assembly OGQX01 (sample SAMEA2580030, study PRJEB22360) | human gut metagenome | biome: human gut; feature: human-associated habitat; material: faeces | place: Denmark | collected 2008/2010
CTAAAGAAAGCAGAATCCATATATTTCATTCCTTTATCCAACTTGATTAGTTCTGACTCACCAGTAACCGAATTTACCGTGATGTAACCATTAACTCCATTCTTACGATTAGAAAAATATTTAAAAATGCCATTGTATTCTAGAGGTGTAATTCTAACGATCTGATCATTATAATTAATTTGTGTATAAAGATCAGACACATAGAATTGAGATACTAATTCTGGCATTTGACCCATCACACGATCTCCTAGTTTAGTAGATGAGGCTTTGTCTAATAAAGGTAGGGAATTAAAATCAACTTCTTTAACACTCTTCGTAAATTCTTTTGTTTCATCGATGGTAATTCGTTTAGCGTATTCTTTAGCTTGAAATAATGGGGAGCAAATGACATTCAGAAGAATTATCCCAAGAACAATGACTAAAACAGAAATACCAACTCCTGATAGTATTTTCTTTGATGATCTTAGACGTCCTCTTTCATCAATGGAAAAACAAGCTAAGATAAATTCAAAAATACACAACAAGATGATTAAAAATGCCCAAAAGCCAAAACTTTGTAAATTCAAAGCTGGTAAAGTGAAATAATAGATAATTAATCCGATTATTCCTGTAATGATTAAACTGTATAGTATTTTTTTCATAATTTACTCCTTTACTTCATTTCTATTCACTAAAATCTAATGTTATTTCTAATTTTTCTGTAGTATTCTGGATAGAATTCGAAGAATCTTCACGCCAAACAACTAGTTGATACTCTCTAGTAGTCATTGTTGTATGAGGAAGTAATTCTAAAGTTTTTGTTGTTAATAGATCAATTGGTTGAACAATTCCGTCTACTACTTCATATATTGCGTAATTTAGTGATGATGTTTCCTGATTTTTTAAGTGAATACGATAATGGGTATTTTTGGTACTAATTTGTCCCTCTTGATTATAATTTTTGACGTAAAAGGTGTATGTTTGCCTAGTCCCCGGAGCTAAAGTAGTTGTTTCTATCGAAGGAGGAACTCTACTATCGTCCAACTCAACAATCGTTTCAGCAACCGAAGCACTAATTTTCCCTTCGAGCATCATAACTGGATAGGCATAAGAATAAGTCATTAATAAAACCATTACAATGATAAAAATCATCAATACCATAACGGAAAAAGACTGATTTCCTTTTTTTCTTTTCTTTTTCATAGTTTCTCCTTATATTATGAAAGCTGTTCAATGGTAACCTTAACATTTAATGAGATAGAGGATGGATTATCGGTAGTATCCTCTTCGTTTTTATCCCACTTCCAGTAAATCGTCCTTGTCTCTTTAGCTGTAATTGGGTAAGTCAAATTCCCTTTTAAATCTTCTTGGTTTTCTGATTGTGGTAGAAGATTTATTTCATTTTGATAAGCAGCATCTTCGTAGAATTTCATACCTGTAGGTAATGAAGAACTATCACTAGTCAAATCTATCTTATAACTTAATGATACTTCGTTATCCATCGCATCGATCACAATATCAAAATCTCCACTGCTACCCGGTCCGATATAACCAGTAGCAAATTCTGGATTCGGATTTACTCTGGTATATTCTGACTCCTTGCTAATATCGATATTTAGATTTGTATCTAACGAATTATCTAAAGAAGCATCTTGTTTTTGCCAATCATTTATTTGAACATGCCACTCTCCTGCTTCTACCCTATTTTCCTTAAGACTAATTTTACTGTAAGCATAACTACCAATACAAAGTACTATTATCAAAATTACAATACAAATTACTAAATTTATTTTTGTCTTGGCATTTCTTTCCATTTAAATTCCTTTCTATTTTTAACCTTTATTTTTTATTTACGAACCCATTATACCATGAACTTTCATTGAACAAAACACTTTCCTTCTATTTTGTAAGAATATCTTTTTCACGATTTATACTTGACTTTCTCTTTCTAAAGCGTCTACAATTTTTGTATCCTTATAATATAGAAAATAGAGATTTACTCTTAATCAGAGTACAGAAAGGTGGTTATTTTATTGAAAAATGGCTATTATGTGACTGCTGAAGCAGTAACTAAGGGACATCCAGATAAAATTTGTGATCAAATTGCGGATGCGATTTTAGATGCTTATATGAAGGAAGATCCTCATGCCCATGTAGCGATTGAAGTTGCTGTTCATTACGCTGGTGTTATCGTCATGGGTGAAGTGGATAGTTCGGCTAAGATTGATATGGAAACTATCGTTAGAAAAACGATTGTCGATATCGGTTACGATCGTGATGAATTAGGATTTAACGGTTATCACTGTCCAATTCAATTCTTTGTTCATCAACAATCATCAGATATTCTACTCGGATTAAACCAAGATGATTTAGGAGCTGGTGATCAAGGAATCATGTACGGTTTTTCCACTAATGAAACTAAAGAGATGTTACCGTTAGCTTTCGTGCTTGCTCATCGTTTAACTCAAAAATTAGAAAATCTGCGCGAAGATAAAATTCTTCCTTTTCTAAGACCAGATGGTAAAGCTCAAGTTAGTCTTTTCTATCAGGACAACAAGCCTATCGAGGCTACGAGTATTATTATTGCATGTCAACACGATGAAAAAATCTCTACTGAAGAGTTACGAAAAATTATCGAAAAAGAAGTTGTTCGCGAAGTAATCCCAGCTTATTTAATCACTGAAAAAACGGAGATTTTGATTAATGCAACAGGACGTTTTGTGTTAGGTGGTCCTATTGCTGATAGCGGGTTAACGGGAAGAAAGCTAATGGTTGATACCTACGGTTGTAGTAGTCATCATGGTGGTGGAAGTTTCAGTGGTAAAGATTGTACTAAAGTTGATCGAACCGCAAGTTATTATGCTAGATACGTGGCTAATCACATTGTAAAAAGTGGTCTTGCTGATAAGATAGAGGTACAAGTTTCTTATGCTATTGGAAAAGCTCTTCCTACCTCAATTAATATCGATACTTTTGGAACTAATCATATTTCAGAAGAGAAAATTAAAAATATAGTGATGACTTGTTTTGACTTTCGTCCCTCAAGCATGATCCAAGAATTACAGTTAGAAAAGCCAATTTATCTAGCCACTAGTCAACATGGACATTTTGGAAATCCAAAATTTCCTTGGGAAAAACTTTCTAAGTTAGAATCTGTCAACTCATTGACTTCTTGTTAGTTTAATCGACTCAATTAGACAAAGTATGATATAATGTCTGATAAGGAAGGAGTACGTGATGAAAAAAAGGAAAGAAAAGAAAGTTAAAGATAAAAGAAAAAGATTAAAACTCAAGTTTAACATAGATAAAATATTATGTGGGATTTTACTCCTACTTTCTATTATCCTAGTGGTATTCTTATTTTGTTTGGATATCATTCCCAATAAATATTTATACATTATATTAGGCGTAGAGATTATAGCTAATCTTTTAGCTATTCTATTTTGCTTCGTATGGAAACTACCGAAAAAAGGAAAAATTATCTTTCGGGTATTTATGATTCTTTTTGCTATTCTTTCTGTAGTTGGTATCTATTATTTAAATATTACTTATGGCTTTTTTAATAGCATATCAGTAAGCAAATATAAAACAGAAAACTATGCCGTAGTGGTATTAAAGGATAGCGATTATGAAGAATTAGCTGATCTAGAAGGTCATGATGTTGGTTATTATGCGAATCAAGCTACCTCTTATCAAAAAGCTAACGACCTTTTACTAGAGAAAGTAGAGCTTTCTTATACTGAGTACAAGGAGGCGTTTGCATTAGGAGAATCATTACTTGATGAAGAAGTTGATGCGATTGTTATCGAAAATTCTTATCAAGAAATCATCGAAGAACAAATCGAGGAATTCGCAAGTTCAACCAAAGTAATTTATACCTTTTCGGTAGAAATAGAAACCAAACTTACCGCTAAAGATACGAAAGTAACAGAGGAACCATTTAGTATTTTTATCAGTGGTATCGATACATACGGAAAAATATCTTCGGTATCGCGGGGAGACGTCAATATGGTGGCTACCGTTAATCCAAATACTCATCAAGTTTTACTTACTTCAATACCAAGAGACTATTATGTTACTCTAAATGGTATCGGGCAAAAAGATAAATTGACTCATGCTGGTATTTATGGAATAGATACGACGATAAAAACGGTAGAAGACTTATTAGATATGGAAATCAACTATTATGTTAAGGTTAACTTTACTTCATTAATTGATTTAGTAAATGCCTTAGGTGGAGTTGATGTTTATTCGGATTATACTTTCACTACAACAGAAAATTATTCTACTTCTAAGCGTTATCGATTTACGAAGGGATATAATCATGTAAATGGTGAAGAAGCTTTAGCTTTTGCTAGAGAAAGAAAAGCCTTTGCGGCAGGAGATAATCAACGTGTAAAAAATCAACAAGCTTTATTAACAGCTATTATCAAAAAAGCTTGTAGTGAGACTATTATTACTAAATATAGTGACATTTTAGCTTCTTTAGAAGGAGAATTTGATACCAATATGGGCTCTGATAAAATTACCAATTTAATCAAGATGCAAATTGATGAGATGCCAAGTTGGACAATTTCTAGTAATTCCTTAACTGGTAGAGATGCTAGTCGAACGACTTATAGTTATGGTAGTCAAAAATTATATGTTATGATTCCAATCGAAAGCAGTGTTGACTATGCTTCTAGATGGATTAAAAGTGTGTTAGCAGGAGAAACATTTGATGAAACTTATGTAGAAAGCGATGATGATGTTTCGGATGTAGTAACAAGGCCTAGTGATGATGACGATGAATCAGATTATATTTCATCTACACCTTCACCTAGTCCTACTCCTACCCCTACTCCGACATCAACGCCGACTCCTACCCCTACACCTCCAGCTACTGATGATCCTGACTCGAGTACTGGAGATGAAGGTAGTTCTGATAATGGGAATGAAGATTTAGAAGATCCGGATGAGGGTTCAGGTAGTGGAGAAACTAATCCACCTAGTGATGGAGATGAGGAAACTAATCCGCCGACACCATCGCCAACTCCTACACCTACTCCAACTCCTACGCCAACACCGACCCCGACACCAGATCCTACACCAACGACACCATCTACGGATAGTCCTATTTTATCTGAATAATATACAAAACGAAGGAAATGCCTTCGTTTTTTTTCATAGAAAAAGAGAGCTAAAGACCATATTTATTTTGTTCAATTTATTCCATATTTGCGTTTTTTTCTTTATCAGAATATGTAAATAGAAAAATATTAAGGCTTATTTCTTGCTCACTGCTATTAATTTTATTATTTTCATATTTGTATTTATGGAAACAATTATTATGGCTTACCATTCTTTTAAAAATTTGACGGTAATATTACTTTTGATTTCTTTAGTGTTGCCTATTTTTACTTTTATGGTAAATAATTCTTGCAATCAATGCAAAGTGGAATTTTTTCTATTTTTTATTTATCATAACCATTTTCTACTTTTATAATTTTTATCAATAATATCACAAATTTTTAAAGTGGTTTTAATGCTATTTAGGATGGCGTAGTTCTAAAACTTACATACATAAGCATAATATCTTCAATTTGTTTTAATACCATTTAAGATGACATAGATCTAAAACCTAATACTTTGTTGTGGGAGGTATTTTTATGTTTTAATACCATTTAAGATGACATAGATCTAAAACTTAGTGAAATACAATATGACAGAAAAAGATGTTTTAATACCATTTAAGATGACATAGATCTAAAACTTCGAGACTAAAGATTTAGCTGAAGTGACTGTTTTAATACCATTTAAGATGACATAGAGAGTTAAAATAAAGTTTTGGTGAAAACCATAACCTAAATATCACTTTCAAGTGAAGACTGCTTAGGCAGTTTTTTTTGTTTTCTCTATGTATTTTGATTATTATTACAGACTTTTTCATTAGGTTAATTTAATTTATAAACTTCTTTAACAATAAAAGGGCCATACAAAAACTTTACAATTCTAAAGTTTGTACTAGCCCTTTATTCTTTTTCTGCATCATCTTTGATTTCATTATAACAATAATTGGATAATATTACCAATAATTTTTGAGGTTTATTGAAGAAAATAAGTTATTAATAGAAAAAGCAAGTTAGCATCAAAAAAGACATTGCTTTACTCAATGCCCTTTCCCTTATAATTTATTATGTAATTTTAATAATTCTATCAACATCTTATCACGATATTCTGCTAACGATGCATCATCATTGCCGATCTCTTTAGGTCTGTTTTTTAAGGATTCTTCAACACCTTTTCTAGCTACTTCTGGAAATTCAGGCGGAAAATCTTTAAAATCAGCCATATCGTGAAGCCATAGACTAATCGAAGGATTTAAGTGTTTCATTAATCCATCTATGTGTCCTTGGCCACCACCTAATTCAAAAACTAAACTAGGTCCCATAATCGCCCATCTTAATCCAGGTCCATAAGTAACCGCTTTATCAGCATCCTCGATTGTACAAACTCCATTCATTACTAGGCTACAAACTTCTCTATACAAAGCCATTTGGATACGATTACAAATAAATCCTAGAGCTTCTTTTTGTAATACGACTGGTTCTTTATCGATTAATTGATAAAATTCTTTAGCTGTTTCAAGGACTTTCTCACTAGTCTTTTCTCCCTTGGTTAATTCAACAAGTGGAATTAAATGTGGTGGATTGTAAGGATGTGCTCCTATGAATCTTTCTGGATGTTTGGCATTTTTTGCTATTTCTGTAATTAACAATCCTGATGTCGAAGAAGAAATAATTGTCTCACTTGAAGTATATTTTTCCATTTCTTCAACCATTTTTTGTTTGATTTCATAACTTTCTGGTCCAGATTCAGTAATAAATTCTACGTCTTTAACAGCTTCTTCCATAGAAGTAGTATAATTTATTCTACCCTCAATCTCAGCTACTTCCTTATCGTCTACTACACCATTTTTCTTTAAATTGATTAGACTTTCATGAATTCTTTGCTTAGCTAAATCTAGTTTTTCTTCCGTTAAATCATAAGCGTTAACAGATAATCCTTTTAGCGAATAATATAGGGCCCAGCTGTAGCCGATAACGCCAGAGCCTACACACGCAATCTTTTTGATATCTTTTGCTTCCATATTCTACCTCCATTATTATTGTAGTTCTCCAACTAAAATAGCGCAATAGATAAGCTTATCTTAATCGGTTAAGAGTGTCCAATTTGCGTTAAATTAGTGGTAATCGAGCTCTTAATACAATAGGAAAATAGGCAACGATTATTAAAACAAACATACAATACTTTGAGGAGGAATATTGTATGGATTATAGAATAGTTGTGGATGCTGGACATGGAGGAATAGGAGTATCCCAAAAATAGGGAAATGACTATAAATGCTGATAAATACAAGGAAAAGAGATGTTTTGATAGGAAAGTGTTTTTTATATAAAAATTTATCTTATACTTTTAGTTTGTTGTAACACTTATTTTTTTATATTATAATTAGTATAGATAAAGGATAGTGATTAAATATGGATAATGATAATAGTACTTTAAATGAAGTTTTACAATTTGGAAAATTAGTTCAGCTAATTAATAAGGAATTGAAAATAAAGAAAGTATATGATTGCGAGTATATGCTTATTAATCATTCTGTCGAAGATGTAATTCATGTTTTAGAAGATTTAAGTGATAGTTATAATTCAATTAAGGATGAAACATTAGGAAATAGTATTAAATTTTCTGATTGTCTTGAAAAGTATTTAGTTCTTGTTAAAAAATATTATGAATCTTTGTTTATTAAAAATGGTGATAAAGATAAAGTTGCAGATAAATATTTTAAAAAAGTAAGTGAACCCACAAAAAGAAATGGTTATTATATTCATTATGACAAAAGTAATATAGGAATGATTATGTCAGATGTTCAAAAAACTTTATCTTTAATGAAAGAAGCTGTTCAAGTTTTTTATAAGGTATATAATAATAAAAAGTTAATTGCTGAATTAAGTACAAAAGATATTGATAATAGTGATTATTTAGAGTTTCAAATCAAAGAAAGTGAATTGTTACATTTATTAGGTGTGACAGCAGGACAATTAAGAGATAATCCTGATTTTCAAAAGTTAACTGGTAATAAAAAGATGAACTCTACACAAATTCTTGAGTGGATTTTAAAAGATAGTGAAGGGAATAATGATTTACTTCAATATAGTGAAGATTTTATAAAAAGAATTTTAAATTCTGCTAATTATAATGTAGTAGAAAAACAGTTTAGTCCTGAAGTTAGTAGTCAATTACTTAACTATCATAAAATAAAATCAAAATCAGAGACATTTATGAAGTATGGTCCTTTAGAAAAAGTTTCTTTAGTTGCCAAATTACAAGGCAATGCAACTTTATCGAAAAATTCTAAAAGTAATACTGTAATGATTACTAAAACAGATATTTATAAGAAATATCCTTGGGCATATTTTGGTAGTGTTCAACAACCTAATAATAAATATATAGAAACATTGCAAATTGATAGTAATGAGAATAAAAAAGAATTATTTAGGTATTCAAAGCCAGCTATTGTAAAAGGAATAGAAACAATAGATGGTGCAGGTTCTGTAGATGGTGGTAGATTGTTTTCTCCTGAAGAACAATTTGATTTGTTTGTTGATGCATATACTTCTTTTGGAGATACTATGGATTTTACAGATTTAATTAGTTATTTTCAACAGTTATCTGACTCATATGATCCTGATATTTCACGTGGTAAGTCTAGAAGATAAGGAGTATTGAACCTTATTTTCTTTCATTTATGTAGTTTATAAAATTTTTTGCAACTAAACTTTTATTATCTTCATTAAATACCAAACCTAAATATTTTTCTTTTAATGGTAGTTCAATATCTAATTTAAATAAAGTTCCGTTTTCTAACTCTTTTTTTATGTGTTCTTCTGTAAGCATTCCTATCCCAAAACCTGCTTCTGTAAATTCTTTTATTAAAGTATTACTTCCAAATTCCATTTCTGGTTTAATATTGATATTATTTTCAACACAGTAATCATCTAATCTTATTCTTGTAGTCGCTCCTTTAGTTAAAATTAATAGAGGCAAGTTTTCTAATTCTTTTTTTGATATTTTCTTTCCTTTTAAATATTCAAAATTACTATTTGCTACTAGACAATCATGTAAATCTATTAACTTTATTTCTTTGAAATCATTTGGTAAATTATATGGAAGGTTTGTGAAGATTACATCTATTAGTCCCATCTTTGCTTTTTTTATTAAATCTTTAGTTTTGTCAGTAAATATCCTAATTGTTATTTTAGGATATTTTTTATGAAATGATTTAATATATGGCATTAAATATTCATGTATTATAGTTTTGCTTGCACCAATATTTATAGTACCAGATTCCATATTAGTTAGAACTTTTAAATCATTTTCGGCTGAATCTATTAAATCAATTGCTTCTTTAATTTTATTGTAAATTGTTTCTCCAGCTTCAGTTAAGGTGACTCCATCTCTTTTTCTTACAAATAAAGATGTGTTTATTTGATTTTCTAAAGTTTTTATTGATTTGCTAATAGCAGGTTGACTTATAGCAAGTTCATTTGCGGCTCTAGTAATACTTTCATTTTTAGCGACATAATAGAAAACTTTATATAATTCTAAATTTATATTCATATTTAGACTCCTTTCATAACTAATAGTTATATTAGATATAAAAAATATGTATTTTAATTATATCACTTTTTAAATTATAATACTAGTGCTTTCTTTAAGAAATGCAATTTATTGGAGGTGTTTTATGTTTGAGGAATATTTATTATGTTTATTTAAACAATATTGTGATGCTAGAGGATTAGATATAAATAATATTAATAATATGTATTCAAATGACTTTGTTGATTGGATTGTTCTAAATAAGAGTTTATTAAATGATTATATGGATTATTTAAATACTTTAGGATTAAATTATTCAGTAGTTGATATAGTAGAAATTGGTCATGGTAAATATGATTCGCTTTTTCAATATGGAGTAAATATAATATCAACATTTTCTGAAACAATAGGTAAGTTAAATTCTAGATTGTTTGTAGATAAAGGTATTCCTTTAACTATTGGACAGCATGGAATTGAAATTCCTAAAGAACATATTATATTAACCCATAACCCATATTTTGAAAGTGAAATACTTAGTTGGTATGTAATTCATAATGTTGGAGTTAAGAATATAAGTATAGGAATGTTTGGAAAATTATCTGATGAAGATACAGAAAGAAAAGTAGAATTACTTGTAAAATTATCAAAGCAAATGACTGATGATTATTCACTTAATTATGATACTAATAATGACAGTTTCTTTTGTTCTCTTAATAGTAAAAGAAATGTTAAAAGAAGAAAGTTAACTGGGTAAGTTGAGTTGTTAAAAGGGGGAAATATGGAAGAATTGATACAATGGTATAATCAAATATCTTCATTATCAAAGTTGAAGTTATCTGATGCACAAAATCTATATAGAAAAGCAATTAATACTCAAGATAAAATTTTAAAGAAGGCTTATATGGATGAGCTTGTTTTAGGGACTTTATATGTAGTCTATGAATATATAGAAAGAAATAAATTAGAATTATTTGTCTCTTCTTCATATGATATGGACGATATAATCAGTTCTTTTAATGAGGTATGGATTAAAAAAATATATAATGGAGAATTATTAAATGTTAGTAGATATTCATTATTATTTACTTCTCCATACTTTAATGAAGTTTATAACAATTTATGTGGTGATGAAATAATAGTAAACGAACAATTTGATATTTCTATAAGTTGTTTTGTTGAACTTTTGACATCATATATATTGTATAAAAATAAAGGATTAGATAAATCATTTAGAGAAGTAGTTAATGAAACTTTTTTTACTGATAGATGGGATAGTTGGTCTTATTGTATGTATGATGAAGTTATAAGAATAATACCTTTATTTGAAAGAATTTATAATAATCTAAACTTTGATAAAACTGATGATTTAAATTTAGTAAAAACAAAGATAGCTGATTATTTAAGATTAATAATAAATATAGGGTTGATAGAACCACTATCAAATGAACTTTTAGATAGAAATGATATGGAAAATAGTATTACTACTGATATTGTAATGGAACAATTTATAAGAGATGTTGATGAAGTACTTACTGATAAAAAAGAAAGGAAAATAATCCATGAAAGATTTGGGTTATATGATGGAGATTATAAAGTTTTAGAAACTGTGGGTAAATATAATGGAATAACTAAGGGAAGAGTTAGCCAGATAGTAACTAAGACTTTAAGAAAGTTAAGAAGTAAAGAAAAAATCAGAAAAATAATTAATGATATTTAAGGAGGAATTTAATATGGCAAAAATTATAGAATTTAATAAAAATAGCAATAGTAATGAAACTAATGAAAGATTAGAGAAAATGTTATTATTATATAATCAAACTAAAGATGAAAAATATTTAGAAATGTTAGATATGTTATATAATTTAAAAAGAGTAGAATATGAGATAATTATTCAAAAAGAAGAGGACCTAGAATGGAAACAAAACTTTGGAATGGGATTTTGGTTTGTTTTAAATGAATTTAATACAAAACCTATGATTAAAGATTTTATGGCTAAATATATGCTTGAAGAAATATATAAAGAAGATAAAGAATTTAATATAGAAAAATATTTACATTCAAGATTTAATTCTAAAGAAGCATTATTAAAAATAGGGATTAGAAATTATATATTAAATTCTATATATGGATATGATGAAAGTTTAAATGGATATCTAACAGTTCATCTTGATTTATTAGAAGATGTTGAAAATAAGTTAAATGGTATTATACTTAATTGGGATAAATATGAAAGTGATAATAAGAAAACATTTGAAGAGTTACTAGATGTAACGGATGAATTTGTTAAAGGAACTAATTGTTTTTTTTCTACAGTTGAGTTAGCATATTATTTAAGATTTGCTTTAGGTTATGAGTGGTCAGATGAATTTAGAGAATTAGTTGATGATGATAATGATGTTTCAGATGAAGAGTTTTATAGATTTATGTTTGATAATTTAGATTTACAAACACAAAAGACGTTATTAGATTATCGAAAATTTATTAAAAATTTTGAAAATAATGGAGAATATCCTGATGCTTATGTGATTGAACAATCAAGAATAAAAAAATTGCAATTAAGGAAAAGTAAGTAATAATTTAAGATAAGTTAATATTTTGATAGGATTTAATTGGATTAAAGTTTAAGTGAAATGTTCTTATTATTTGCATAATACCCACTAAAACTTAAGAATGTAAGGTTGTTTTGTAAAAAAGATGCTTTGTATTGTATTTAAATGCTTTTTGTAACCAAATGCCTATATTTACATATTTTAATGTAGAGGTGAATATTATGAATGAGCAAAGAGTAACAGGTGTTGTGGTTGATGCTGGACATGGTGGCGATGATCCAGGTGCAGTAAGTGGAGGACTAAGAGAAAAGGACTTTACTTTAGAAGCAGCTAATTATATGTATAATCGGTTTAAAGAATTAGGTGTACCCGTTGCGATTACTAGAGATAGTGATGTCACTTTAAGTAGACAACAACGATTAAATACCATGAATAATTCTTTTGGCACTGATCCTAAAGTGATTATTTTATCTAATCACATTAATTCGGGAGGTGGCGAAGGCGCTGAAATCATTTATCCTCTACGTAGTTCTTCTACTTTGCCAAGACAGATACTAGAAGAAATTGGTTCAGAGGGGCAACCTACTAGGACATATTATCAAAAAAGATTACCCGAAGATCCTTCTAAAGACTATTATTATATTATGCGGGAAACTCCTGATACAACTTCACTACTTATTGAATATGGATTTATCGACAATCCTAATGATGTTAAACGACTACAAAATAATCTCTTAGATTATGTAGAAGCTGTAGTTAGAGCAGTTACTAGATATATTGGTGTTCCTTACGTAGCTCCTGATGGTATCTCAGAAGAAACTTATGTTGTTCAAAAGGGGGATAGTTTATATAGTATTGCACAAAAATTTGGAACAACAGTAGATCAGTTAAAGAAATGGAATAATTTGACTAGTAATATCTTGCAAATCGGGCAAGTGTTAATCGTCTCAGAGAAGGAAGAAACAGCGCCACCTAGTGAAAATTATATTAATTATACGGTAAAAAGTGGAGATACTCTTTATAAAATAGCCAATGAATTTAACACTTCGGTTCAACAAATCATAGACTTAAATGATTTAGGGACTACAGTTTTGTCAATAGGTCAAACATTGCGGATTCCAACGTCTGGATCTTCTACTACGAATACTTATACCGTAAAGAGTGGCGATAGTTTGTGGAAGATTGCCAATCAATTTGGCGTCAGTGTAGATGATTTGATCAATGCCAATAATCTAACTTCTACTGTATTACAAGTAGGACAGCAGCTAATTATACCCAATCAGGGCTCTTCTACACCACCAATAGGAGAAAATACACCAATTAGTTATACGGTAAAAAGTGGCGATAGTTTGTGGTCAATTGCTAATCGCTATAATACGACAGTAGCAGAACTTAGACGGTTAAACAATTTAACTAGTGATGTATTGCAAATCGGGCAAGTTCTTAGAATTCCAAACTCATCAATGCCTAATCCGATTACTTATACCGTAAAAAGTGGCGATAGTTTATGGTCAATTGCTAATCGCTACAATACGACAGTAGCAGAACTTAGACGGTTAAACAATCTAACTAGTGATGTGTTACAAATCGGACAACAATTAATCATTCCACAATAATTAGAAAAACTATAGAATATGAAACTTTACGTTTTCTTCTATAGTTTTTCTATGAAATAAAAAATGAATAACGAATATAGGGTAATCTTATGACAGTTGTATAATGAACTGAAGTTAGCGAATTTGTGGACAAACTCCCGCATCTGGTTGGTAAAAACAGTGTCCTTTATATCTTCCTGCTAGTTCTTGTTCATACCAGAAGTCTACACAATTAGCTTCCCCACTTGGTGCATAGAACCATAGCGCATTAGTTGCTGGATAAAAATATTCTCCTCTTAGTACACGCTCTGCTAAATTTTTTTCTAATGTAGTTGCGCTTGAAAAGAATAGATTACTATTTACTCCAGCAAAGCCCCCAGGTGACTGGTAAATCGTATCGGTAATCGTACGATTATTCTTAAATGTCAAGCAATCGGCGATGGTACGGTTGACTACGACATTTCCAACCATAAGCATACCTAGATCCCCCTCACCTAATGCTTCTGCTCTCATCAATCTGGCTAATAAGTCTAATTCCTTGCTCGTATATTGTACTATCATAATATCACCTATTGTAAAATATGATGAAAATAGTAAAAGTGTTATTGAATATTGAAAATGAATATGTTATAATTTGTTTTGTCGAAGAAAATTTATAGGGGATTAGTTAAATGGCATAATAATGGTCTCCAAAACCACTGTTGGGAGTTCGATTCTCTCATCCCCTGCCAGATGTAGATAAAGTCCAATTTTTTATTTGGACTTTTTATATAAAGAAAGACGGGAATATCATGGAAGAAAATGTATTATTGGAAATGTATGAAAATTCATTGAAAGAGTTTTATCAAAGTGGATATCATCCACATCCAGCTAACTTGCTTGCCATGTTACTGTTACCTGAAAAAGATAAATTTGAACCATTACATATTTCCGAAGGCAATTTTTATAGAGAATACCAATCTCAAATTGATTCTAAAATTTCCAAAGTTATTACTGATTTTAAAATTAGTAACGAAGAAATTCAAGCATTTATAGAGGCAAGCGGAATTTTAATGACTGATTTTGAGTCAGACAAGCTATGGTTTGTTTTTGCAGATGGTTTTGGTACCATGCATGGTGAAATGATGTATAGACCAAATCAAACAGATTACCAAATATATAGTCGAATGGACAACAAGTCTAAATGGTATAAAATGACTGAAAATGGATTAGAAGAATATCGTCCAAAAAATAAAATATTAAATAAAAGAACTTTAGTTTGATAGAACCCCGTTTCTAAGCATAGGAATGGGGTTTTATTTTAATGATCATTATTTTGTTTTAAATATTCAAAATTTCATTATCTTTTCATTATTTCTTTTTCCCTTCTTCACATGTTGATTATTTTTCTAAATACTAGTTATTTACCCTATTCACACAACCATATATCTCCATATAATACACTAGGTGAAGATTATGGGATTCTTAAAGGAACAATATGAGATGGTAAAAAAACGCGATCCAGCTATTCATCATGTTAGAGAGCTTCTTTTATATCCTTATTTTCGGGCTCTTCTACACTATAAAATCTCTCATTTTCTCTATCAAAGAAGACATTTTTTCTGGGCTAGATATTTTTCAGAACGAGCGAAACGAAAAACAGGAATTGAAATTCATCCTGGCGCAGTGATTGGAAAGAATTTTTTCATTGATCACGGTACAGGAGTAGTTATAGGAGAAACGACAATTATCGGGGATGATGTTACTTTATATCATGGTGTCACCTTAGGTGGTACTGGTAAAGAAAAAGGCAAGCGTCATCCGACAATCGAAAGCTCTGTTACTATTGGTTGTGGGGCTAAAGTCTTAGGCAATATTACTATTCATGAACATGCCAAAATTGGGGCTAATGCCGTTGTTTTAGAAGATGTTCCCCCTTATGCGACAGTCGTAGGAATTCCTGCTAAAATCATTCAAAAAAAGAAACAGCTGGACGAATAAAATCATCCCTGTTTCTTTTTAAATAGAGTCTTCACGAATCGTTTCAATAATATTTTGTTTACCTATTTTCTTCGTCGAATACCCTATTGTTAGGATAATGACTACGGCAATCACCAGTAAGCTAGTCAATAAATAATCATAAGGAAAAATAAATACTTCATTTTCAGAAATAGGATAGAATGCTTTTATCAACATGACGATGATTAAAGAAATCGGTATTCCCCATAGATAAGTTTTAAGTGCTAAATAAATGCCTTCCCACATTACCATTTTTCTAAGTCCCCTATTGGATAATCCCATACTTTTTAAGACCGCTATTTCTCTACTTCTTAAAATCATATTGGTATGAATCGTATTTACCATATTAGTAATCGCGACGAGACCGATTAGGAAAGTAATACTGTAAAGAGCGATTTTTACCGCTAAGATCATGATATGGATTTGATAGTTTTCCATATTGATATTTTCGTAAGTAATATTTGCTCGTTCTTCAGCTGGTAAACTACCTAAAATATCTTTGATTTCGTTATCTAACTTCTTATAACTATCTGTTTTGATAAAAAGATGTTTTATAGTTGCTTCTTCTTGAATCCGAGAGGGCTGGGTATAGATAAACTCTTGATATTGTTCTTCATTCAAGATAATGGAGTTCCAACTAATTGCGTTATCCTCAGTATAGTTTTCTTCTACAGGAGGAAGTTTCTCAGTCATGAAGATATTATCAAATGTAATTGGGAATAAGTCACTATCAATTTCTGGAAATGGATGTATATATTGACTAAGATTTATAGTGGATATTGTTGGATCTGGATAAACAGGATCAAAGCGAACGAATTCATCGACACTTTTCTCTTCATTATAACGATAAATTGGCTTCCTATTGACAAAAATGATTTTATCCTCAGTTAACCCTAACTCTTTTTTATATACTTCATACACTTCGTCTTCCACTTGAACTATCCCAATGAGATTTCCTTTTTCATTTTCATCAGGATCTATCTGGTCATCGTAATAAAAAACTTTTTGTTTTTGATAGATGTCATCTATTTCTTCTAAGTGGCTGATTTGATTAAGAATACTTTCCTGATGTTTAGAGTATGGTAGATATAGATAAATTTGATATCCTGGGGTTCTTTCCTGACTATTTAATTCATTGATTAGTTGTTTAATAATGGTTCCAAAAGTCATAAACAAAATTAAGCTAATACAAAGTGAAACAATCGTTACTTTATATTTTTTTTGATCCCGTTTAAAGTTTTTAAAGGCTAAATTTCCTAATACTCCAAATAATGGTCGTTTTTTGGTTTTGTTTTTTCTTAATTTATGTTTCTTTTTTATTTTAATATCTGAAGTTTGTCTTAATAATTCAATGGGAGAGCGTTTGACTGTTTTATAAACTGGAGCCATAGCGGATATATAAAGTGTTGCCCAAATAAAGAATAAAGAGATAATAATGAATAATGGATAAATAGCTACTTTAAATGGAGAAACACCAATTTCATGAACTACTTTGTTTAGGATGAAAAGAACTACTCCAACTAAACCTAAACTAAGAACAAAGGCGATGGATATGGCGATGAGACCGATAACCAATACTTCTAGACGAGTAGCTCTTACTAATTGTTTATAGGATACACCTTCACTTTTTAAAACACCATATATCTTTTTTCTTTCCGCAGTAGATATCGAGAAAGAATTATAGATGACTACATAGCAACAAATTGCGAAAATACTTAAAACAATAATTAGTAAACATACCATCATAGCCATTTTAGAAGAATCACGGATACTTCCATACAACATCAAGAGATTACCATTGATGCTTACGCCTTCATATTGTTTTTCTCCCATCACCATTTCGTAAGGCAATTCTAACTTGGCTGCTACCTTGTCGATTTCTTGATAAGCATCTTTAGGATCTTGGTAAATAAGCGCTACTGTTCTTGGACCTGATAGTTCTTGATATGTATAGAAAAATTCTCGTTGGTTATTTTCTTTTTCTTCGTAATAAAAAATTTTACTTTCTTTATATACACCAACTACTTGATAAAAGCGTCCATTTTCCAGTTCCATCACACTTCCTACAGGAAGATGATTTTTCTTCTGATACCCGCTAGAAATTAAAATTTCTTGTTCTTTCTTTGGAAGACGACCACTTAATAATTCAAAACTACCAGCTGGGACATCTTCGATCGCAATCAAATTCGCGATACCGTTAATAGTTTCTATTGTTTCTAAAGTTTGATATTCTACTAGCCAGTCGATTTTATCTGAAGGAAAAGCCGTCATCTTCTCTGGTGTCATATTGGCAAAAGTAACATGTTGATAGCCACCACTTCTTCTAGCTTCCACTAGCAAGTTTTCTCGCATTGTCGAAAACATCAAACCAATTCCAAACATTAATATACTGGATAAAATTACGCCAAGTATGGTAACAAAAGTTCTTTTTTTATTATATTTTAAAATACGGAGGGTTGTTTTATACAGCGTTTTCATCAGTTAATTTTCCTTTATCTTGATTTAAAGAGAGACTTTCATTACCATTTTTATTCCTTTTTTCATCGGCGACTATTTTTCCATCTTTGATTGTGATTATTCTACTCGCATATCGGGCTAGCTCTAAATCATGAGTAACCATGAGGATTGTCTGTTGATACTTTTGATTAGTAAGAGTTAATAATTCTAATATTTGGTGAGTTGCCTTACTGTCTAAGTTTCCAGTTGCTTCGTCGGCTAACAGTAAATTCGGTTTGATTAATAGTGCTCGAGCAATAGCAACTCGTTGCTGTTCACCTCCTGATAATTCATTGGGTAAATGGCTAGTTCTATTTTGAAGGTTAAGTACTTCAATTAACTCACTCAAGAATTCTTCGTCTACCTTTTTTCCATCTATCAGTACGGGAAATTCAATATTTTCTCTTATATTTAATACGGGAATCAAGTTATAAAATTGATAGATAATACTTGTTTTTTCTCGCCGATATTTGGCTAGCTCTTCTTCTTTTAACGAGGTGATATCCACACCGTCAACGATGATTTTTCCACTTGTTGGTTTATCTACTCCACCAATTAAATGAAGTAAAGTACTTTTTCCACTACCTGATGCGCCAACGATCGCAACAAATTCCCCTTTTTCCACAGAAAAAGTGATTTCATCAAGCGCTTTTACTAACTGTTCATTTTTTCCATAATGTTTAGATAAGTTTTCTACTTGTAAAATTGACATGGCCCCTCCTACTAAAAAAAGATGGACGATTATCCACCTTTTGGCTATGATAATTATCTTACCCTTATCATAACATACATTTTTATTATTTAAACTTTTATTTTTTGTTTTGGTGCGTTTTGAGCCAAGTATTCTCTTATTTCAACAGGAAAATATTCTTGTCTAAAGAAAATATGTTGTTTTAACTTTGTTAAAAATTGGTTTTCTCCTCGATGATATGGATTATAATCTCCGTACTCTACAATCATCATCTGGTTTACTTTTCTATCTAGATATTCACTATTCGTATGTATAGAACCATTATTTCCCTTTAAGTCAAAATCAAGTTCAAAATAGAAATTATCTCTTGCTAATATCGGATGTTGGATTTGAAGAGTTAGATATCGATATTCTCTAAAAGAGATAAGATGTAGTTGAAATAATCCTCTACTATCCGGAATCGGATAATCGAAAAGGAGAGTACAGTTTTTCTCCAATCCTCCTAGTATTTGTTCTAAAGAAAAATAATGATCAGTATTTTGTTCTTGACTGGTTAATACTTCTCTTAATTCTAATAAACAAGATTTAGCTAATTTGTTTTTTCCTAGTTCCATCTTTAGTAGACTCCTCTCTATTTGTCTTCCTTATCATAATCATCTAAAAAATTATACTCAAAATCTTTTCGATGATAGCCGATAATCGTATCTAGATTCACATTAAAAGCACTTTTAAAAATATTATTTTCGATGTATGGATTATCTTTTTTTAATTCAGCGATTAGATGTTTAATCACTAAACGTTTACTGTTTAAATTCTGATCATTATTTTCAGCCGTAAATTTACAGGCACAATTTAAAAATTCTAGCTGATGATATTTAGCAAAAGAAATAATATCTTTTTCTCGTACATAATATAGTGGTCGAATCAATTCCATCCCTTTAAAATTCGTACTGTGTAGTTTAGGCATCATCGTTTTAAATTCTCCCCCATAAATGGTACTAAGAAGAATAGTTTCCATGACATCATCATAATGATGACCTAAAGCGATTTTATTACAGCCTAGTTCTTGAGCTTTACTATACAATGTACCTCTACGCATCCTTGCACATAAATAACAAGGAGACTGTTCTATTTTTTCTACTGCTTGAAAAATATCGCTCTCTACTATGGTAATAGGAATGGCTAAAATTTTCGCATTCTCTTCAATTTTTCTTCTGTTTTCTTTAGTATAGCCAGGATCCATGACTAAAAAAACTAGCTCGAACTTTACTTTCCCATGCCTTTGAATTTCTTGCATGCATTTAGCTAGTATATAAGAGTCTTTTCCTCCTGACATACAAACGGCAATTTTGTCATTTTCTTGGATCATTTCAAACTCTTTTACCCCTTTGACAAACTTTGCCCAGATATCTTTTCTAAATTTGGTAATTAAACTGTTTTCAATTACTTGATATTTTTCCATACTTACTCCCTTTTCGCCTTTTTATTTTAACATTTTTTAGCTAGAAATGGAAGGTCTTTTTATGACAGAAAAAAACCAACTATCATTTGGTATAAACCTTGTTTCTATAGTAAGAAACTGTTTAACCTTTCTAGTTGGTTTTCTTTTTTATTCTTCTACTTTAGTTAAAGTAACATCTGCTGTTCTAACGTCTCCATCACGATTATAAGTAAGTTGAATCGTATCTCCTACTTCATATTGGTATAATTGATAACGTAAATAAGCAGCGTTACTAACTGATTTTCCATTTACGGCAGTAATGACATCACCTACACGTAATCCGGCCTTATCGGCTCCACTACCTGAAGTAATTCCAACAACTACTACCCCTTCTTCGATATCAGAATCTATTCTGATATTATATTGATATAAACGATAGCTATCCGTTACGTTTAACATACTAATTCCAATTAATGGACGTTCGATTTCTTTACCTGATTCTAATTCATCAACATATTTCATGGCATATTCGATAGGAATAGCAAAGCCCATACCTTCGATTTCATCTTCGACTAATTTTAATGAATTGATTCCGATTACTTCGCCATTAATATTGACTAGTGGTCCACCACTATTTCCTGGATTGATTGCAGCATCTACTTGTAAAACATTCATTACCCAGTCACTTGTTGAATCGACACTGACAGTTACCATACGATTTTTACCTGATAAAGTTCCTTTGGTTACTGTACCACGATACTCATAACCGATTGGAGTACCAACGGTAAATACAGTGTCACCTACATTAGATTCTTCGCTATTTCCAATTTTGGCTACTTGTGTTACTAGTTCGCCATCGATTCTAACAACCGCTAGATCCATGTAACGATCACTACCTAATACTGTACCTTCTACTTGGTCATCACTAGATAGGGTAACAAGTAATTTATCAGCTCCCTCTACCACATGATGATTAGTTAAAACGTAAGCATATTTAGCATCTTCATCTTTCTTATAAATAAATCCACTTCCTGAAGAAGTTAATCTTCCATTTTGATAGTTCTGTAATGTTACAGTAGCATCATAGATTTCTCCTACGGCAGGCGCAATTCCAGTTTCATCAATGGTAATATCAGAATTACATTTCACAACGCCTGTTGTGTTTGTTGTCTGATTGACGATTTGATTATTTTCCTTAATTTCATCTTGCATAAAATAATAGGTTGCATATCCTCCGACGCCACCGGCTACTGCTACCAACAAAAGAATACTCAAAAACTTTACTAATTTTTCTCTCATTCTTCCACCTTCTTTGTTATATTTGCGAGTTCTTGCCAATTGGCAGGAAAGCCCATTCTTGCTAATACTTTATCCATTGTAATTGTTTTTAGATTGTATTCTAAATTTTCTAGTATATGTTTGATTTCTTCCGTTAAATTTTTAAATTCCATATTTGTTAATAACTCTTTTATTATGATGACAAGTGCAAAAATATCATTTCTACCTTGTAGATATTCGCCTTCTTCCTGCTCAATTTTAAGTAACTTATGATAGATTGTCGCTCCTAATTCTCTTTGAGTTCTATTCTCAAACACGATATCTTCATGGGCACATAAATTGCGGTAATTCGCTAAGATTGGTAAATAATTTTGGAGAGTATCAGCATCAAGTCCATAAACTTCCGCAATACTATTCTGATCTTCTCTTTTTAATATCGAATACAGTTCACCAACAATTCCAAAAGACAATACTTTTACTAAAACCCATAATGGAATATAACCATAATTATTTACGTAATGCATTGTTGCGGCATGTTGAGGAGCATTTATTCTTACTTGACGTTTCATTTTTTTAATTAAGTCATTAACTTGTCTGGATTTTTGGGGCGTATGAGTAAAGTTTTTTGCCTTCAAATAATCACTTTCTTTATAACCATATTTTCTAGATAACTGGTAAGCAATTATTGATTTTATATTATTTTCAATAATCAATAAGTTTTTGAAAATAATATTACGAAACTCCCGATCGAATAAAAAGAGACTATAAATTTCTTCAAATGTTGTTCCTTCAATAAATCTTTTATCATTTTCTGATTTTAGAAATAGATGACGGTAACCATTTAAAAAGAAATAGTTTTCTCTTAGTAAAACTCTTTTGGCATAAGTTTTATCTTTGATTTGTAAACCTTTATATTCTAGGATTGTTATCTGTTCATCTAGGGTTTTAAAATCTTTATCGAAAGCCATACCACTCATCACCTACCATAAATTATAGCACACAAATTATGTAAATTGTATGAAAAAATTGTGAAAAAATATGGGGAAAAATGGGAGACTTTATTTCTAACTATTTTGCTTTTTATTTTCTTCATTTATCTATGGAACAAGAACAGGGAAATTTACATATTCTATAATTGATGATATAATTTCTTTTGGATGTGATTAGATTATGGCAAGTAGTATTACCCATGCATATTTTGTAATGGATGTCTACGACCGTTTAAGTATCCGTAGCAAAGAATTATTAGTGGAACATAAAGAATTATTAAAAACGGCTGCGCAAAATATGGACGTATTATTTTTTTATAATCTTACTAATTTAAAAAAAGGAAAAAAGATGCGTGATTTTGGTTCATATTTTCATCGTCATAAAAGTTATGACTTTTTTTCTACTTTAGTTAATTATATTAAATACAATCACTATCAATATCATCCTGAAGTGATTGCTTTTCTCTATGGAATGTTAAGTCATTATGTCCTAGATTCAACGATTCATCCATATGTGATATACCGTACTGGTGAGTACTATAAAAAGGATAAGAATACATATCGTTATAATCAATTACATGGAGAAATGGAATCTTATTTTGATAACTATTTAGTCATGATTAGAGAACATAAAAAACCACACAAGTTTAAGTGTCATGAATTTTGTTTTAATGTCGATACACTTAGTCCTGATCTTATCGAAGTCATGGACTTTACTTACCGAGAGGTGTTTGGCTTAGATAAATTTCATACTTATTATTTAAAAGCTATTTCTCAGATGCGCTTTTTTTTCCGCGTATTTCGTTACGATCCTATCGGGTGGAAACGACTTAGCTTTTCGCTCATTGATTCAGTTTGTCCAAAAAGTTTACTTAGAAAGGCACCTCTTTCTTATCATATGAAGATGCATAAATATACGTGGTTTTTAAATTTAGAACATAAAAAGTGGTACAATCCAACGGATAAAAGAACCCACAGTACAAAATCATTATTAGAATTATATACGGAAGCGCTTTCTAAAACGGTTACGATGATCGAAGAGATTAATCAGTTTTTCTATTACGATAAAAAAATTAATTTGAAAAAGGTTTTAGGTAATCAAAGTTATGTTACAGGAAAAGATTGTTCAAAGCAAAAGGAACTAAAATATTTCGAGTTTTAGTTTCTTTTTTAATTTCCTGTTTTGTTTGTATGTTTTTGGGATAATCATCTAATACTAGTATTAGGTGATTTATATGTTTTATAAGTATTTAATGGTTAATGTAGATGGAAAAGATGTTTTGTATTTGTATTTAAATAATCGCGAAGAGTATGCTAGTGAATTTATTTTTCATCGTAATGAAAGAGAACCGATAGAACTATATCGGAAAATCTCACACTATGTAGAGAATATGGGAATTGATTTTACTGGAGATATGATTTATGTTGTTGTTAATGACGTAGTGGTAGTTTCTGTAGATTTGAGTAATTACGATAAGAAGAATGACCGACTAGTAGAAATTATTGGCGTAGAAGCAGGTTTAAGCAACAAATTTATCGATTTGGATCGTAGTAGTGGAATCATTGAACGACTTAAAATGGATGACTATATTTTTGGCGTAGTATCTGGAGAGATGCCAGCTGTATTTCATGATGAAGCTTTGAAAGCACAAGCTGTTATTGCTAGAACTTACGCTTCGAAACGATTAAGCAAAGGGTTAAAAATTAAAGATTATAATGCGGTACAAATCTATCGGGATAAACATTACCTAAAAGAAATTTGGGGTAATCATTATGATGAGTATACTAAAAAAATTAGAAAGGCTATCAAAGATACAGAAAATGAGGTACTCATGTTTGATGGGGATTATATTGATGCTTATTATCATTTATCTAGTAATGGAAAAACAGAAGACTCTAGTAATGTTTTAAAACTTGCTTATCCGTATTTAGTTAGTGTATCTAGTTTTTTTGAAACGGATCATAATTCGGTTAGTAGAAGGATTGTACCTAACGATTATTTAAGTAAGCTGTTACAAGTCGAAATTACTAAAAATACTCCCGTTGAAATTTTGGTAAAAACTATTGGGCATCGCGTAAAATATGTGAAATTTGGAGATAAAGTTTTTGACGGATTAATTTTGGCTAGAAGACTTGGGCTCAATTCCAATGACTTCAGTATCAGTATTGAAGATAGTTACACTACTTTTACTACCAGAGGACATGGACACGGTTTAGGACTTAGTAAATATGGTGCGGAAGGAATGGCTAAAGCTGGTTACAATTATCGCCAGATTTTAGAACATTACTATCCCAATACTTATTTACAGAAAGAAGTAAAATAAGGTTAAGCGGATAGTAGAAATATACTTTTCTTTGAGTATCAACTATCCCATTAAATTTTATTAGTAGCGCTTTGACAAACAAAAAGCAGTACGTCTAGACATACTACTTTTAGTTAAATTATATTTATTGTTACTTAAGAATAATGTTTCATCTTCATTATTCTTTTTTATTTGGACATTACTTCACATACTAGATTAGTGATTTCTGTTGGATTAGTAATTGGAAGTCCTTCAATCAATCTAGCTTGAGCATATAATATCTTTGTATAGCTTTCTAATTCTTTTTTATCATGTTGATATAGATCTTTTAATTTTTCAGCGATTGGATGAGTAGCATTGATTTCCATTACAGTTGTTGCTTTTACCTTTTCATCAGTTGGCATCGCATTAATTACTTTTTCCATTTCCAAAGAAATTGCCCCTTCTGAAGTTAAACATACAGGATGATTCTTTAAACGATTGGTGAATCTGACATCTTGAATTTCTGTTTTTAATGCTTCTTTCATACTCGCAAACATATCTTTAGCTTCTTCGTTTTGTTTTTTCAAACTTTCTTTTTCTTCTTCGGTATCTAAATCTAGGTTATCTGTACTGACATTGACAAATTTTTTATTATCATATTCGGTTAATGTCTGCATCACAAATTCGTCTACATAGTCAGTTAAGTAAAGAATTTCGTATCCTTTATCTTTTACTTTTTCTACTTGTGGAAGATCATCGATTTTATCTACTGTTTCTCCACATGCATAATAAATCTTATCTTGATTTTCTTTCATTCTAGAAATGTATTCACCAAAGGTTACCATTTTCTTTTCTGTTGATGAATAGAAGATCATTAAATCTTTTAACTTATCTTTATCCATTCCATAGTTGTTGTAGATACCAAATTTTAACTGCATACCGAATGCTTTAAAGAATTTCTCATAGTTTTCACGATCGTTTTCTAGTAAATCCATTAGTTCACTTTTAATTTTTTTCTCGATATTCTTAGCAATTAATTGTAGTTTACGATCCTGTTGAAGCATCTCACGAGAAATATTTAAAGATAAATCGTTACTATCTACTAAGCCTTTAACGAAACTGAAATAATCTGGTAATAAATCACTACATTTATCCATAATCATTACGCCGTTTGCGTATAGAGAAAGTCCCTTTTCGAACTCTTTAGAATAGTAGTCATAAGAAGCATGACTAGGAATATAAAGTAAGGCATAGTAACTACATTGTCCTTCTACAAAAGTATGAATCGTACGGAGTGGTTCTTCATAATCGAAGAATTTTTCTTGATAGAATTGGTTATACTCTTCTTGTTTTAAGTCTTTCTTATTTTTCTTCCAAATAGGAATCATACTGTTTAATGTTTCTTCTTCGATATGACTCTCATATTCATCTTTTGATCCTTCTTTTAAGTGGCGATGTTCAATATCCATTTTAATTGGATAACGAATATAATCAGAATATTTTTTGACGATTCCTTGAATACGATATGGTTCTAAGAACTCACTATATTTTTCTTCTTCAGTATCCTCTTTTATTTTTAGTGTTATGGTTGTTCCTATTTCCTCTTTATCACATTCTTCGATCGTATATCCATCGGCACCCTTAGAAGTCCAACGGTAAGCTTTATCACTATCTACAGAATGGCTAGTTACACTTACTTCATCACTAACCATAAAGGCTGAATAGAAACCAACACCGAATTGACCAATAATGTCAATGTCTTTTTTCTTATCTGCTGCTTCTTTAAAGGCAAGTGAACCACTTTGGGCGATTGTACCTAAGTTGTTCTCTAATTCTTCTTCGGTCATACCGCAACCATTATCTTGAATCGTTAATTCACGTTTTTCTTTATCGATGGCTAATTTTATTTCAAAAGAATCTCTCTTTACTTTAAGTTTCTTATCTGTTAAAGAACGATAGTATAATTTATCGATCGCATCACTGGCATTAGAGATTAACTCACGTAAAAAGATCTCTTTATTTGTATAAATCGAATGAATCATTAGGTCCAAAAGCTTTTTGGATTCTGCTTTGAATTGTCTTTTTTTCATTTTCATTCCCTCTTTCTTATTTTCAACTCGATCGTTTTTATCTTACTACGCAAATTAGCAAATGTCAATATCGAGTGCTAAAAATATTTATTTTTTTGCTGTTCTTCTATAGGGAATAATTTAGTTTTCATCTATATCTATATTAGTAATAGTGAAAATACTCGATTACACTATTCGTAATAATTTTCGCAAGCTTTTTTTGATATTCGTCTGTTCGTAGTAAATAACGTTCATTCGCATTAGAGAGAAATCCACATTCAATTAATACACCTAAAACGGTAGTGTTTTTATACATGTAGAGATCTGTTGTTTTTAAAGAGCGTTGGGTTTTTAATTCTGTTTTGAAATTTTTCATTAAAATTTCGCCTAATACTTTATTTTGGGGATTAATTCCATTATATAATACTTCCGCTCCACTCCAACTAGGGTTCCGATAATGGTTAATGTGAATGGATAAATACATTTCGGCATTATATTTCTTATACATTAATATACGACGGTAGAGATCCCCTCGTTTTTTTCTTTCATCCCACTCACTAGATAAATCAGTATCTGTCTCTCTAGTCATATACACAATAGCTCCTTTTTCACTTAGTTGATCTCTAAGCTTTTCTGAGATTTCTAGCGTAATATCCTTTTCCATAATATTTCCATACATCGTTCCAGGATCACGTCCTCCATGCCCAGGATCGACAAAGATTACTCTGCCTAGGAGTGGCAAGTCTTCAGTTACCGCATTAACTTTTGGATAGAATCCTAATAATAGAATCATAATTATCACTAAAAAAATTACGAATCCCCATCTTTTTTTCGTCATTTTATCACCTAATAAAGTATATGTTTTTGTCTTTAAAGTAAGCGTGGTTTAAAACTTTATTTGGTGAATATTATTCGCATTTCGCATAAAAGCCAATATGCGCAAAAAGCATACTATAGAATATTGACTGGTGATAACATGAGAAGACTACGTGATTTACGAGAAGATAGAGACTTAAAACAAAAAGATCTAGCGGAAATATTACATTGTTCCCAAACGACTTATTCTCGATATGAAAATGGAAGATTAAGTGTTCCGATCGATGTATTAAAACAGTTAGCTCTTTTTTATCATGTCAGTATTGATTATCTAACAGATTTTACGGATATTAAAAAGCCTTATGCTAGAAAATAGGGATAAGTCGCTATCTTTATTCTGGAAGATTTAATTCTTCATCTAAGATTTGATCTAATTTTTCATAATAGCTGAATAATAATTTTTCCATTTTTAATAAATATTGTTCATCTTGTTTTTTAGAAAGATAAAAGCGCTTATGATATATTTTCCATTTTATTTCTTTTACTTTATTTTCTAACGGCTTGATTACATATTTCATATACATTGTGGCGTACTCCATACAACATAAGCACCTCCTGATGATTTCATTTTATGCGCAATTCGCATAAATGTCAATATGCGACATCGGTATATTATAGAATGAATTTGGTGATTGTATGAGAAGACTACGAGATCTACGCGAAGACTGCGATTTGACACAGTCTACCATAGCTAAATTACTACACTGCTCTCAAACTACTTACTCTAGATATGAAAATGGAAATTTGAATGTTCCAATCGAAGTATTAAAACAATTAGCGGACTTTTATCATGTTAGTATCGATTACTTGACTGAATTCACCGATGATAAGAGACCTTATACCAAAGCTACTAGAAATAAGTAGCTTTTTATATTTTGAGTCTATCATTTTATTTTTTATCTCACAAGCTTATTACAAAATTTTCTATTAGAAAATTATCTTTATCACGATAAAATTTACACATTTAAAATATTTAAAAAAAAATAGCACTCACTATTGACAAGTGCTAACTAAAGTGGTATTATGGAATCATGAAAGGAAGGATGATATATGAATTTAATCCCAAGAAAGTATTATTTAGATGACATTTTTGATAACTTCTTAAGTGTACCTGAGGAGAGTAACATGAAATGTGATATTTATGAGAAAGATGGTGTTTATCATATTGAAATGGACATTCCTGGATTTGATAAGAAGGATATAAAAGTAGAATGTGATAAAGGCTACTTAACGATAACTGCTCAAAAGGAAGAGAAAGAAGAAGAACATAAAGATAAGAATTATATTCGCCGTGAAAGAAGATATGGTACTTACAAACGTGAGTTCTATCTTGGTGAATTAGACAGTGAAAAGATTAATGCTGAATTCAAAGATGGTGTTCTTACTGTTACTGTTCCTAAAAAAGAAGAAGTTGAGACTAAAACTGTTATCGAAATTAAATAATCAATCAGTAAAGTTTCTACCTGCTAAATTAGCAGGCTTTTTTTATTTTATAATCAGTTTAAGTTTACATAATCTTTTTATTTTGATATACTGACTGAGTAAGTTAGGAAGCGTTTATATGATTTATTTTATTATTTATGAAGATGTTCTTTTATCTTCTACTATTTATCAATCACTTATTCATCAGTTTTTAGGCGATATGAAAAAGAAAAACTATCGCATTTTCAGTTGTCAAAATTATCATGAGTTTATGCATTTGCACATCGAACATTTAGATGGAATTAAAATTTTTATTTTTGACGTCGAGGTGCCTGGAAAAAACGGATTGGATTTGGCCAGAGAAATTCGTGCCCAAGGAGATAGACGTAGTCAAATTATCTTGTTATCCGATTTCGAACACTACCAGCATAGTCAATTTACCAGAAGGACTTTAGCTCTAGACTTTCTCTCTAAAAAAGCAGAGGACTTCAAAAACTTGTTCTTAGAATCGATCAATACTGCTTATACTTACTCAGCTGAACAGTTCTGCTTTTCCTTTTTATCTGATGGAGATACTCTACAAATTCCTTATCAAAATATTCTATACTTTGAAAAGATTCCTAACGACAATGTAACTGTTCTTCATACTATAGATCGTACCTACCCGATTTGTAGTAGCTTAATTAATATCGAAAAGAAGCTTCATCAAGATCCTAGATTTTTTAAAAGTCACCGTAGTTGTATCGTGAATCTTTTTAATATTGATGCTGTAAATTTTCATGATAATACTATACAATTTAAAAATGATCACGAGCCATTACAACAATTAATTTCTCGTGATAAGCGTCGTGCACTGCGTAAAAAGTTGACCGATAGTCAATTTTTTCTGTAGAGTACTTACCGAAAATCGCGAAAAAACTACATTTTATCACTTTTTTCTAAATTCACCCTCTTTTTATGATACGATTAAATTACTTAAGTTTTTAGTGAATTCACAAATAGAATAGAAGGAGGAACATGATGATAGGACGTATTAAATGGTTCAATAATGAACGCGGATATGGTTTTATAGAGTACAATGAAGCCGAAGATATTTTTGTCCATTATTCTAATATCTTGCAGGATGGTTATCGAACTTTAGAACAAGGGCAATTGGTTCAATTTAAATTATTAGAAACAGCTAAAGGTTTTCAAGCGTTAGAAATTGTCCCCTTGTCAGAAACAAATCTTCAAAAATAAAGGTCAGTTATGCTGTTTTCTGTCCAACCATTTACCTATATCTTTGTCATAATTAAGTGCTTGATATTTATCTAAGCCAAATCGGGTTGTTGATAACTATTTTAACCTATTTTAGATTGTAAACTAATGGAAAAAATTTCCTATGCTACAATGCAGATAGGTGGTACAATATGTCTAGATTACGCGACTTGCGAGAGGATAGAGATTTATTTCAACGAGACGTTGCCAAAGTATTGGGGATGAGTCAAACAGGGTATTCAAAATACGAAGTTGGAACGAATGATATACCGACAGATGTTTTAATAAAATTAGCTTTTTTTTACGATACCAGTATCGATTATATCTTAGGGATTACAAATGAAAAAGATCCTTATCCAAAAGTATCGCAAGAAAAGATAGGAATTTAAAGAACTACTATTTAGTAGCTCTTTTCTTATACTTTTTCTTTAATTATATCTTCGCTAGTTAGATGTCCGATTAATAAGCTAGAGGTAGGATCATGTTGTTTTTCATTAATTAACACTTGGCTTTCGTCATAGTTTGCGTAGCAATAACGACAAAAGTGATGACAAACATTATAGTTTCCAATATCAACCATATCAATACATGAACAGTTTTCTCTAGTTCTATTTTGACGATATTTCTTGTGATTGTTTAATAATTTTTGAATACTTGCTTCTGGAGTACAAGGCACATTTTGAAAACCAAATTTTTCTAACGGAAGATTTTCAGCACAGGTTGTAATCAGTAGATGATTCTTAGCTGCTACTTTTCCCATAAAAGAGGCTAGGTCCTCTATTTTCTCTTTGGTTAATGGCTCCATATTTAGAATTTTTCTATTCTTCAATGTATTTCTTTTCAGATCGACAAAACTAATAATGATACGGTTAGTGTAACCATCTATTTCTTCACATAGCCTAGTAAACATTTTTTTATGATAGTCTATGTTGTACTTAGGACTGATAAAAATAGGATCATAGCGGATAATCACTCTATCTTTTCCTATTTCTTGAGAAATCTTTTTCACAATCGCAATCGTTTTTTTCTTATCTGGTACAAACGGCTCTATATCATTTAAATATGGCGTTATCGTTACATGAAGGATAAAAGGATAAGGAATTTCTTTGATTCTTTTATATAAAGGTTCGGGATTTTTCGTACAAAAAACAATAGCTTCTATATGCTCTTTATCTAATACAATTCTACTTACTTGTTTAGGATAAAAAGGATTTCTTACATCGAGGAAACCGACTTGTAAACGATTACAGAACCACTCCATATAAAAGGCAACAATATCGCATCTTTCACTCACACTCAGTATCATTACTATTCCCTCTTCATATATTATTTTAACTATTTATCATAAATCTTATTATTTTTATTCTTCTATCTATCTTTCTTAGTAATTTAGATAGAATTCTTCTAGCATTTATTTTTCTAATGGCAGTTTCTCTGCTTAAAATTATGTATTTTAAGAATTTCATGCTGATGGTTTAACCCTGTTCTTTTCATGTACTACTAGGATAGGCGATAGATTTTTCTCTTCTTGCATAATCATTATATAGAACGCCTGTATATCCGTCAATTGATTTTTTAATAATTACAGAATTTTCTATTTTCCCTAACAACTAACTTCCCTTTTTATCCATAATTTTTGCATGAAAAAAACCAAGAGACTATCTTGGCTTTGTTGATCATCAATTAACGTTTTGAGAATTGTGGAGCACGACGAGCTTTCTTTAAACCTGGTTTCTTACGTTCTTTCTTACGTGCATCTCTAGTGATGAATCCAGCTGGTTTTAGAATTTTACGGAAACTATTTTCTGAATCCTTAGCTGTTGTTTCATCATATTGTAATAATGCTCTTGTAATTCCTAAACGGATAGCTCCAGTTTGTCCTGAGAATCCTCCACCTGATACAGAAACTTCAACATCAAATATATCTTTTGTATTTGTTGCAACTAGTGGTTGTTGTAAATCCATGATTAACGTTTCATAAGGTAAATAATCATGTACATCTCTTCCATTAACGGTAATTTTTCCATTTCCTGATACTAATCTTACTCTAGCTACACTAGTTTTTCTTCTTCCAGTACCAGTATAAATTTTATTCTTTGCCATAACTTATCCTCCTTATTAAAGTTCAATCACAGTAGGCTTTTGAGCCATATGTGGATGATTTTCTCCTTCGTATACAAATAACTTCTTATACATTTGACGTCCTAATCTGTTGTGTGGTAGCATTCCTTTTACAGCTCTTTCCATCATTTCAACAGGATATTTCTCTTTCATTTCTTTAGCTGTTCTTTCTCTTAATCCACCTGGATACATAGAGTGATTGTAATACATCTTCTTGTCTAACTTATTTCCTGTTAATTTAGTCTCTTTAGCGTTAATAATGATGATATAGTCACCACAGTCAATATGTGGTGTGTAAGTAGGTTTATGTTTACCTCTTAACATATGTGCAGCTTTAGCAGCTACTCTTCCTAGTGGTTGATCTTTGGCATCAATAACATACCATTTTCTGTCCACCGTTTCTTTTGTTTGCATGAAACTTGTCATATATATTCTCCTTTTACTTTTCCCTTCTCACTTATATTTTCCCAGGACATAAGCAAGAAATTGGAATATATAAAATGTACCAGTTAAAATTATATTATAAAAGAGTGTCAAAGTCAATAAAATGTTTACTTTTCTCAGGATAAACGCATGAGAAATTTTTAGATAAGTCTATGTTTGATTTTCAAGCATA
>OGQX01000635.1_pt1 | contig 38301 bp, 31 predicted proteins | sample 1553291 | NCBI WGS metagenome assembly OGQX01 (sample SAMEA2580030, study PRJEB22360) | human gut metagenome | biome: human gut; feature: human-associated habitat; material: faeces | place: Denmark | collected 2008/2010
TGCCGTGGCGGTGCGCCTCGAGGCAGATGGCGTTCAGGTCTCGTTCCGTGGCGGGCCGGAAGGTCCCGTTTCCCTTATCAGACAGGCGGCAGAACTCCGTGGCTTCGGTGAGCATGTTGAAGCGGAACTCGTATCGTTCGGCGAGGAAACCGCTGAGGGCAGACTCGAGGTTGGCGGCCTTTAGGGATGCCACCTCACGGACAGTGGGTACGGCTTCCGGCAACTGGAGAATAGCCTCCGTTGCTTCCGAGAGGGTGTTGTCCTGCGGGGCTACGGAGTTTCCGGTTTCCGGCAAGACGGCACGAAGGGTATCCGCTGTTTTGTCCGCATGTCGCTTTTCATTCCACCGGCAGACGGCGGCATGCGCGATTTTCTTGAAGTCCATAGGCTTTGTGTTTTCGGTGTCTTCTCGTTTGCAAATATACGACATGAAAAAGCCTTTGTCAAGTCCTTCACCATAACCCTATTGATTACCAAGTGGTTTACATTTGTAAATCGGAATCTGTATGCCGCATATCATATCTCGGTGAAATCCCGGTGAAGGATGTAAAGTCAGAAAGTTCACCTTAAAGTATTGGTACAGAAGAAGTCTGAAGGATGCGAACCCTTTAGGGTGAAAAACCGTTTGTAGGAGGAGTGAGAGCGGAGAACATCCTCCGGAAAATATCCACGTCTCCTTTTTACCCACTATCCGTCACGGCAAAGCCCGTAAAATGGATGTCGGCATACCTGAAAACCGTTCTCAGCAGATTGAAAAATCGTTTGCCGCAGAACGGAAAACCGTTTGGCGCAGGAAATCTGCGCCATTTTGACCTGCCGTAGAGCTAAGCACCTGTGGAAGGATATTCTCCCACAGGTCCATCTCCCGACACCCAATCACCATGTTATAACCTTATCAACAATCTCTTGCTGTTCGGCACTGCTACGTCTCAAATAAATACGAGTAGTTTCTATGCTCTCATGCCCCATCAGGTCGGCAAGCAAAGAAATGTCGTTGAACTTCTCCAAGAAATTCTTGGCAAAACGATGTCGGAATGAGTGAGGGTAAACTACTTTTTCATTCAAGCCATATTTTAAAGCATAGTTTTTCAACTGTTGCGCAATACCTCTTGTAGTGATACGTTCACCGAAGCGGTTAAGAAAAAGATAACCAGTGGTACGATTAACTTTGCCAAGCCATTCTGTAGCTTCCTTGCGCAAAGCCTTCGGAATGTAGATACGGCGTATCTTGCCACCTTTGGTGTAGATGTCAAAATAGCCCATCTGCACATGCTCCACCTTCATTTGTATGAGTTCACTGACTCTTGCTCCAGTGGCAGCAAGGAAACGGACTACGAAATACCACTCTTGATTTTCCTCTTTTTTAAGTTTGTTTTTTAGGAAAACATAGTCGGCATTGCTGATTACATTTTCCAAATAACTACGCTGTTGTACCTTGACGGATTTTAATCTCAGACGAGATTTTCCCATGCAATCAAGATACTTGTTCATTGCCTGAATACGAAGATTTACAGTTTTAGGCTTGAACTTCTCAATGAGATAAGTTTTATAAACAAGCAGATTGCGCTTGTTCAGTTCCTTGTGTCGGGAATAGTATTCTTTTACGGCATAGAGATAAGCCGCAACCGTATTCTCTGCCATATTTCCTTGACGCAGATACGTTTCAAAATTTTCAATGTTCATGTCTGATACATTATTAGTTAAACAATTCGCTATCATTAATAATGTATAGCCTTCACAAATTCATTGAATTCCTATTATGAGAAGTTTATCGCTACGGGGGAAGTAAAGTGCATTGATGAGGAGATTCCGTTTGAGATTCCGTCTTCTTGGGAGTGGTGTAGAATGCAAGATATCATGAAGTTCGTAAATGGAAGAGCTTACAAGAAGGAAGAATTACTAAGTAGAGGCAAGTATAAAGTTCTTCGTGTCGGTAATTTCTTTACCAACAATGAATGGTATTATTCTGATTTAGAACTACCCGATGACAAGTATTGCTACCCAGGAGATTTACTTTATGCTTGGTCTGCTTCGTTCGGCCCCCAGATATGGAACGATGTTAAAACAATTTTCCACTATCACATTTGGAATGTGAAATATAATTCCAGAATTCTTCTACGTGATTATCTCTTCTATTTCTTTTTGTATGATAAAACTCAGGTTCTGTCTTCAACAACAGGAAGTACGATGATTCACGTTTCAATGGAAAATATGAAACCTCGTTTTATTCCCATTCCTCCTTATTGCGAACAAAAGCGGATTGTCTCAAAGATAAATGAACTGTTGCCTGTTATTGATAAATTTGATGATGTTCAGAAAGAGCTTGATACACTTAATGCACTAATTAAGGAATCTCTGAAAAAATCCATTCTCCAAGAGGCTATTCAAGGAAAACTTGTTCCACAGATTACAGAGGAAGGAACAGCCCAAGAATTACTCGAACAAATACGGCAAGAGAAACTGCAACTTGTCAAAGACGGTAAACTAAAGAAGTCTGCCTTAACCGATTCTATTATCTTCAAAGGTGACGATAACAAGTACTTCGAGAAGATTGGTGAAATTGAAAAAGACATTACTGACGAGATACCATTTGAAATACCTGATTCTTGGGCATGGGTAAGGCATAATGACTTATTTGATATCTCGGGCGGTTCTCAACCTCCAAAGTCTATATTTCAAACACAAGAAAAAGAAGGATATATACGGTTATTTCAAATTAGAGATTATGGACCTAACCCACAACCTGTACATATACCACTTTCTACGGCCAGTAAGATTTCTCAGAAAGGAGACATTCTGTTAGCTCGTTATGGTGCCTCTTTAGGGAAAGTATTTTATGCAGAATACGGAGCTTATAATGTGGCATTAGCAAAAGTTATCCCATTATACGAATCTCCGCTTATATTTCAGAAATATATTTTTCTATATTATTGTAGTTCTATATACCAAAATGAAATTGTCAATCGGAGCCGATGTGCACAAGCGGGATTCAATAAAGAAGACCTCAATTCATTGTTATTCCCTTTGCCACCTTTAGCTGAACAATATAGAATTGTAGAAAAGTATGAAAAAGCAATAGCAAGTATTATGAGCAGGTAAGCAATGAAAATACTGATATAACAGAAGAAATACCTTTTGACTTGCCTAATAATTGGACTTGGATTAGATTTGGTCAATACGTTAGAATGTCTATCGGAAAAACACCACCACGAGGCGAAACTAAATATTGGACAAATGGGATATATCCATGGGTCTCAATTTCTGACATGTCTGATTATGGATTGGTTAAAACAACAAAAGAAACTGTTTCGGAATATGTTCAAAGTTTATTTGGAGATATATCTTCTGCCGGAACTTTAATAATGAGTTTTAAGTTAACGGTAGGCAGAACTTCTATTTTAGATATTTCGGCATATCATAACGAAGCAGTTATATCCATATATCCTTTTGTGGATAAGGATTATAGAACAAGAAATTATCTGTTTTATATCTTGCCAATTATATCCAATCTTGGAGATTCTAAAGATGCTATAAAAGGTAAGACATTAAATTCTAAGAGTTTGAATAATCTATTATTGCCACTTCCTCCTCTTAATGAACAAGGGCGAATAGTGGCAATAATAGAACAATTATTTGATAAGTTGAGATAATTTATTTATTTGGTAAGCTATTCGTTGCTGTTCCGCTAATGGCGGAATACCAATAGTTAGATTGTAGAATAGCTCTTTATTGAGGTGCGGGATTGCTGCACCTCTTTTTGAATTTCTCAGTTCCGCTTTATAAAACAGAATGAAAGCCAAAACATAAGGCTTCCACATTACAGAAGAAATCCATAGTTGCTTGAACGTACTTCCCATATATCCATCTTGTGTAACGGAGAAAACTTCACCGGAATTTTCACCATCCACAAGAATGATGTTATCGCCCGCATAGACAAATTTTCCTTTATCAATAACGTTGGCAGATGATTTCCCACGCAGGTATTTTGCATCCAAACAGATGCCCTTCCCGGTTCTTTTTTCTCCATCGGTCAGTTGGCATACATCTTTCAAACGTAACACAGTCCAGTTATTGGGATATTCAAAAGGAATCTCAAATTCAACGATTTGCCCATTTATCCTCTCATAATACTTGTTATCGTCACCTTTATAGATTACAGAGTTTGTTAAAGCAGACTTCTTCAATTTACCTTCTTTGACGAGTTTTTCTTTTTCGGCTTTAATCTGTTCAAGCAATTCTTGGGCTGCGCCTTCTTCTGCAATCTGTGGAACAAGTTTTCCCTGTATTGCCTCTTGGAGAATTGATTTCTTGAGAAACTCATTTATAGAGCTATTTAATTTTACAAGTTTCGAGGAAAGAAACTCATATTTATCTACAATTGGTAGCAATACCTCTATTCTATTTGAAATTCGTTTTTGCTCGGCTAATGGAGCAATCGGGATTAAGAAATTTTGGATTCTAATTATTGCCAATTTAGGTTGCCCAACCTTAGTTGTGCATTCGCGAATCTGTTCTTGAACAACATCTGACAAAAGAGTATAAAGTAAATACAATTTACATAAAGCATAAATTTCTATTTTATCGGCGTTTTCAGTAAGATTGGCATTGTTAAATTCTTCTGGAACAATGCCAACATTTCCAATTGTTCCGGCAACTGTGATATAAAGGTCATCTTTGGAAATAATGTATGCCTTTATTTTTTCATAAATTTCATCGGTAATGTAGTGTATGTCATCATTCTTTATAGAATGATTCTTCATGTCTGCAACCCGGATATATTTGTGCCCTGTATCTATAGTAGACAAATTCATTCCAACTGGAATTCTTTTTCCTCCTTTGATAGTCGTGATATTTCCCAAACGTTCCCATTCCCACCCCTGCGGAATCTCAAACGGAATCTCCTCATCAATGCACTTTACTTCCCCCGTAGCGATAAACTTCTCATAATAGGAATTATCGTCACCACGGTAAATGATTGATTCGTTTTTATCCTTCTTGATTTTCTTCTCCTTAACTAATTTGGCTTTTTCGGCTCTGATACGTTCAAGAAGTACAGATGCCGGTTCGTCATTAGGGTCTTGCGATACAAGTTTCCCTTGTATCGCCCACTGGAGTATGCTGTTTTTTAATTGTTTTCCGTTCATTGTTCGTAATCTTCTCCTTGTATTCCTAACTCTCCTTTACTCATGGCATTGGCAATATCTATTTTCAGTTCTTCATCATAGTCTTTACTTGTCAAAAAGCTATTGACGATGCGCAACAACAAATCTTGGTCGATATTTGATGCTGCCACATGATAAATGATAGATTCCAATGTACGCATACAAATGCAAGCGTGCCAATAGTAATTATTTTTATGTAAGAAGTATGTACCTAAAGTCAATGCAATACGCTTATTCCCATCATTGAAGAAATGCCCGGAACAGAATCTATACATCAGATAGGTTAGTTTGTCGGCAAAGGTTGGATAGTATAAATCATTTTGCACAAAATCCAATGTAGCACGAATACCCCCTTCGTCACGTACTCCTTCAAAACCGCCATCACTGGCATCAATCATTTTGCCATAGATGTTTAAGACTTCATCGTAATCTATGTAAATAATTTCCTTACTCATCTTCTGCCTGCTTTAAGCGTTTAAGCACATCTTTGTTATCCGCCAAGATACGGTCAAAATCAATAGACTGGTCACCGATGAATCGTTCAAATTCTTCAGGAGTAACAGCTTGCAGGTAATCTGCTATATTACCATGATACGCATCCCGGAAACTGAAATCCCTTGAAGCCATTTTGGTTCTGGCATCATTCAGATAAGGTTTTTGCATTGGGTGTCCGGCAAGTTCATTCACAATACACTCCACCTCGTCAATGGTAAGCAACCTGCCACCATTTTCCTTGAATCGTTCACTGATGGCTGCACCCACTCCGTTTTCAAAAGAAGAGATAACCAATAAAACCTCTGAATACAGCGTGTGTCTAACATTGTCTTTGGAATCCAACTTTAATACTTCTCGGTATTCTTTAGCATTCTCTTTGAATACAGCCTTGTAGATGAAATCCGTAATTTGAGAATACTTGTATGTAGGATGCCCATCCACATATTGATTGATGGCAGAAGTGAGATTTTTACGATAGTTTTCTTCTGCAATTGCAGCAGGAAGATAATGTACATCCCTGCGATTTATATATTTTGTTCCTCCTCCGGTCTTTTCGTTGATGGTGGTAATCACAAAATCCAAGATAAGACTACGGACTTTTTTAGCTTTCTCACTCTCTGTAAGCAGCATACCCATGTCTAAGAATGAGCGAAAATTAAACAATCCGAGCTGGGTCGTTTTGCTCCCGACATTTATAACGGGAGCAAACTGCAACTTCAACTCTTTCAGGAGTTTACCCTTACATAAAATATATCCGTTAGCTGATAATTCATCGGAATATTTTTCCAAGTAGCGTTCTATGGTTCGTTCTTCTACTTCGTAAAAATCAGCAACCATCTTTTTTGTAAAGCGATACTCTCCCTCAAAGAGCATTCCTTCAATATTGAGATGCTCCCGAATTTTACTAACAGCAAAACAGTTGTTAAGTACATTCTGCCTTTCTATGTTTGAGATGGTCAAATCTTTCATATCACTTCACAATTATCAGTTGCACGATTTTATGTCTATACCGAGAATCTTTTGAATCTCAGAAAGCGTTTTGTCTATTTCATGGTCGAGTGCAGCACGTTTCTCAAAATACTGTTTGAGCAGTTCTGCTGGAGGGAGTATTTCTTCTTCCTCTTTCGGGAACTTGCATTGGTCAAAATTACAATCCAAGTCTATCAATTGTTGGGCTGTAAATACACGGCTCTTTTCACCCACTTCATCACTTATAATTTCTTTCCTGTCTTTCCACCATTCCTGAATAGGTAGGGTATGCTCCACCTTCATTGGTTTGGTCTTAGAGAAGTGTTTATACCCTTCTGGCATATCCAAGCGATAGAACCATGTCTCTCGTGTATTGAATCCGTCTTCGCAGCCTTCGGCTTCTTCATTATTAAAAAAAAGAATATTGGTTGCAATAGAGGTATATGGGGAGAATATAGAACCAGGCAAACGAATAATAGTATGCAGATTGAACTTGCGGAGTAAATTCTCTTTTAGTGCAAGTTTAGCTCCGTCCGTACCAAACAAGAAGCCATCAGGGATAATCACACCGCATCGACCTCCTGCTTTAAGACGGTACATGATAAGTGCGATGAACAAATCCGCAGTTTCACTTGAGCGGTATTGCACCGGGAAGTTACTTTTTATACTATCTTCCGTGCTACCGCCATACGGAGGATTCATGCCGATAACATCCACCTTGTCGCTTTCCTTGAAATCTGTGATATTTGTTCCAAGCGAATCACAATTTGCAATATTAGGAGCCTCAATATCATGGAGCAATAAATTTGTAATACTCAACAGATACGGCAATGGTTTCCACTCTTGACCTACAACTGCATTTTGCAGTTTTTCTCCATCTTCGGCAGAACGGACACTTTTAGACATATAGTTAAGAGCAGAGGTAAGGAAACCTCCTGTACCACTGGTGAAGTCGCCAAAGGTCTCACCCAATTTCGGATCGAGCATCATGACGATAAAATCAGTCAACGCACGTGGAGTATAAAACTCTCCGGCATTCCCTGCAGACTGTAAGTCTTTTAAGATACCTTCGTAAATATCTCCGAATGTGTGACGGTCGTCTGCATCGTCAAATTCAATTTCGTTTACAATATTGACTACTTGGCGCAGAAGCGTTCCATTCTTCATATACTGGTTCAAGTCAGCAAATGTTTCCTGAACAATACTTTTGGCTCTTGGTGTATTGGCATCTATCGGAAGATTTTTCAAGGCAGGAAACAATTTCTCGTTGACGAAAGAGAGCAGTGCTTCTCCTGTCAACGCTTCGCCGTCTTTCTCGTCTACCGCCCAATTGCGCCAACGTAAATCTTCGGGAATGATAGACTTGTAGTTCTCATCTTTGTACTCCCATGTATCTTCCTGAGTGTCATAGACCTTCAAGAAGAACATCCAAGTCATTTGTTCTATTCTCTGTGCGTCACCATTGATACCTGCATCCTGACGCATGATATTTTGGATTCGCTTTATGATGTTGTTTACTGCCATTTTTAAGCTGATTTATATATTTGATATTCAAGTTCTCTGATGGCTTGTTCAAAAGCGACTTTACCACCGAATAACTTTATGATTTTAGTCGGTTTTCCTATGCTGTTGAAGGGCGGTATTTCCAGAATGTTTGCCTTTTCAAAGTCAAGAATACCATTTTCCGCATACTTTTCAAGAAGTGCCTCCAATACTTCACGGGCTTTGCCTTCATATTTTCCGAAGTAGTTGCGCTTCTTCACATTGTTTGCCCTCTCCTTCCTAGTCAAAGGTGGTTGGTCAAACGCAACGTGACATATCACATCGAAGATGTCTGCATCTTTCAATGCCGGATTCGCTTCACGGACTGCGTCTATCAGAATGGCATATTCCTTTAACTCGTCCATCACAGCTTGCTTGCGTTCCGCTTCTGTCCATGTATGTATAAAGTCATCAAGAGTCTGATAGTGGCGTAATAATTGCTTTCTCGCAAACGACTGAACGCTTTCCGTCCTCATGGTTTTGCCATCCTCTCCCAAAACAGATACTATCTCATGAGCAATACGAATATCCTTTCCATTGATAAGATATTTTTCACGAGACTCAGACACTGTGGGTACTGGGTCATCAATAATTTTGTAAGGCTTAGGCTTTTTCCCTCCTCCTTTGGGTGGTTCAGGGTCGCCATCAAATGCCGGGTCTTTGAATTTTGAGGTAGCATTACGGAAGTCAAGGATCTCCAAATGCCATTTACCTTTGTCTTTTCTAAGCCGTGTACCACGTCCGATAATCTGCTTAAATTCTGTCATAGAACCAATTTCTTTGTCTATGACAATTAAACCACAAGTTTTACAATCCACTCCGGTAGAAAGAAGTTCGGAAGTGGTAACAATCACAGGATAGGGTTCGTCAACACTGATAAAGTTGTCTAACTGTTTCTTACCTTCTTTGTCCTCACCCACAATACGTGTTACATAATAGGGTGATTTCTTGCATAAATCACTATTCATATTGATAAGCAAAGTACGCATTTCGGCAGCTTCCTCAATATCCGAACAGAATACTATCGTTTTTGTCATACGGCCGATGTCGTGTAACATTTTAGTAATTCTGTTAGCTACAACCTTACGCCTTAACTTAATGGCAAGGTCACGACCGATGTTTTGTCTTTGATATAATTTCTGCTCAATTTCCTTGCCTAATAAATCTGTCTCTCCCTCTTCGGGTGTCCATCCTTGCAAGTCAACATTGATAAAGTCGGCAGTAACCCGATAAGGAGCCAAAAATCCATCTTGGATTCCCTGAAGTAGGGAATAGGTATATACTGGTTCTCCGAAATAATCAAGATTATTCGCTCCTTCATCGGCTTTCGGTGTGGCAGTCATACCAATTTGGGTAGCTGAGTTGAAATACTCTAACACTTTGCGCCATGCGGAGTCGTCTTTTGCACTTCCACGATGGCACTCATCAACGATTATCAAATCAAAAAAGTTTGGTTGTACCTCCAAGAACGGATCTGGCTTTCCTTCTTTTCCGACCAATTGATGATACAAAGCCATATAAACCTCGTATGATGAATCAATCTTTTCTTCACCCTCTCCAACAGAAGTTATCTTGGTCATAAACTTCTTGAATGGCTTGAAGTCTTGCACCATCGTTTGGTCAATGAGAATATTACGGTCTGCAAGATAAAGTATCTTCTTCTTTGATCCACTTTTATGAAGCCGATGGATTATCTGAAAGGCAGTAAATGTCTTGCCCGTACCAGTTGCCATTACGACAAGTACACGTTGCTGCCCTCTGGCGATGGCCTCTACTGTACGGTCAACAGCTATACGTTGATAATATCTTGGTTCATGGCTATGGGCATCATAGTAGAACGGTGTTTCTATTATATTGAGCTCTTCAGATGTATAACTCTTGGATGCAAGATAACGGTTATATAGTTCTTCCTCTGTCGGAAATTCCTCTAACTTGATTTCTGTTTCTTTCCCCGTGATAAAGTCATGTTCCAAGAACGCATCGCCATTGCTGGAGTAGGCAAATTTCAAGTCAAGGATTTGGGCATAATCCATAGCTTGTTGAATGCCACCTCCAACCGCATGTTTATTATCTTTAGCTTCAACTACCGCAATGGGCTTACCTTTATGGTATAATAAATAATCAGCTTTTTTACCCTCTGCCACTGAATGTTGGTTGCCAACAACAAGCACTCGACCATCCGTAAAATAATACTCTTCACGCATGTTTACGCTTACTGCCCACCCCTTTTGTTGGAGTGCAGGAGTAATGAACATAGTGCGTACCTCTTGTTCTTTGAGTTCTTTCTTGTTTATTTCCATGACAATAATTCATTTATGGTTTACACTGCTGACAATCAAATCCTTCACATCAATATTAAGGGCATTGGCTATATCATTAAGCGTTTTAAGGTCTGGTTGAACAGAATTACTACACCATTTACTTACAGTACAATTGGATTTTCCAATCTGTTCTGCAAGCCATTTTCCTGTTTTTTGCTGTTCTGCAAGTACCACTTTTAGTCTATTCAAATTAGCCATGAGGTAAAAGGTTTTAATCTGAGAGCAAATTTATATAAATTGTCTGATAGTGTGAACAACTTCTGATAATAATTATTATATGGAAGCAAAAAACGGATTAAGAGGCTGTTTTAAATTAATTCTATTTTCCATCATCTTCTCTTTCTTTTTGTCGAAAGAACGTTTTCCGTCACCATGACTACAAAGGATTTGGCATCCATCAGACCACAGACGATGTGACCATAAGCCACCATCATCTCCTTGTGGGCTTCATGAATTTGTTTCTCATTCATAAACTCATATTAGAATTAGTCCTCCTTATATCTCTATACATCCAATACGAAAAAGAAAGTTTTACACGGAGTAAAAATCGGTATTTTTAGACTTTTTACAAGCTTCCCAAACAATCGTTGGAAGTATTTAACTAAGCAACAAATAGAAGCAACCTTTTTGAAAGCTTTCCAATGCCTCCACGATGGAAAAAATGCACTTCTATCATGGAAAAATCGCTACCCAGCAGAAAGCTGTCCAAATTTCCGCTCATTTAGTTTCGCATACGCAAATATAATTGTATTTTTGCCCGTTCACTCTTAAATTCCGCAAGCATGAAAGAAAGTATCACATCACGTATCAACAACCTGCGCACCTATATGAAGGCGCACGGATTGGCCGCCTATATTTTCCCCAGCACAGACCCGCACCATAGCGAATACCCTCCCGAGTATTGGAAAACACGGGAATGGATTTCCGGCTTCAACGGTTCTGCCGGAACGGCTGTCGTCACATCGGACGATGCCGCACTGTGGACCGACTCCCGCTACTTTATCGCAGCGGAAGAACAACTGAAGGACACTCCGTTCCGCTTGATGAAAGAACGTTTGGAGGGCACGCCGTCCGTCACGCAATGGCTGGCGGAGGTTCTTCCGCCGGGAAGCGCCGTGGGCATGGACGCATGGACCAACTCCGCAGACGAAATCCGCACCGTCAGGGAAGAGCTTACGCATTGCGGACTGCACCTTGAAATAGCAGACCAACCGGCTGACACGCTGTGGAAGAACCGTCCGGCTCTACCCGATTCATCGGTCAGAATACAACCGCCCGCCTTCGCAGGCCGTAGCATAACCGAAAAACTCGCACTCATCCGCGAGGCCATGGCCGGGCGGCAAGCCGACGGGCTGATTCTGTCCGCCCTCGACGAAATAGCCTGGACGTTGAACCTGCGCGGCACGGACGTACATTGTACGCCCGTATTCGTAGCTTACACATGGATTACCCCCTCCCGCTGTACCTTATATATAAATAAGGTGAAACTCACGGAAGAGGTTTCTGCCCATCTGAAGGAATGCGGCGTGGAAACACGGAACTATACCGACATCCTGCCCGATTTGTCACGTTTTGACGGCAAGCGGATATGGACAGACTGCCAAACCACAAACTACGCCCTCTGCCGCAGCCTGCCCGAAACATGCTCCGTAGTAGACGCGGCATCCCCCGTGGGCTTGCTCAAAGCCGTAAAACATCCGGCAGAGGTGGAAGGCTACCGCCGCGCCATGCTGCGCGACGGTGTGGCCATGGTGAAATTCCTGAAATGGCTCACACCGGCGGTACAGGCCGGAGGACAGACAGAGCTTAGCATCAGCCGTAAACTGGAGGAACTGCGCAGCGAACAGGATTTGTTCTGCGGCAACAGTTTCGACACCATTGCCGGATATGCCCACCACGGTGCCGTAGTCCATTACGAACCTACTCCGGAAACCGATTTGGAACTCCTACCGAAGGGACTGTTGCTGCTCGACTCGGGCGCGCAATACGAAGACGGCACGACGGATATCACCCGCACCATCGCCCTCGGCCCGGTGAACGAGGAGGAACGCCACGACTATACCTTAGTATTGAAAGGACACATCCGACTGGCCCATGCCAAGTTCCCGCAAGGTTGCAGCGGCACGCAACTCGACGCTTGCGCCCGCTATGCCATGTGGCAGGAGGGCATCAATTATCTTCACGGCACGGGGCATGGTGTGGGTTCCTGCCTGTGCGTGCACGAAGGTCCTCATCAAATCCGCATGAACTATATGCCGTCCCCACTCCTCCCCTACATGACCGTAACCAACGAACCGGGCATCTACAAAGAAGGGCGGCATGGCATACGCATCGAAAACACGCAGATCATCTTGCCCTATCGGGAAACCGAGTTCGGCACATTCCTCCAGTTCGACCCACTCACCCTCTGTCCCATCGACATGAAACCGATAGACTGGTCCTTGCTCGACACGGAGGAAATCGAATGGCTCAACCGTTACCACAGCCGGGTGTACGACCAACTGGCTCCGTTGCTCGACCACGAACACCGCACATGGCTCCGCGAAGCGACCCGGCCATACGAACACACAAAACCATCTCAAAAATCATAAAATATGGCATTGATTAAAAAACTCAACGACTTGACTCCCAAGTTCGGCAAACACTGCTACTTCTCCGAAGGGGCAGCCATCATCGGCGACGTCACCATGGGCGACGACTGTACCGTATGGTTTAACGCCGTCCTACGCGGCGACGTACATTTCATCAAAATCGGCAACCGCGTGAACATCCAAGACGGCTCTTGCCTGCATACGCTTTACGGCAAAGCCCCCATCATCATCGGCGACGACGTGACCGTGGGGCATAATGTCACGCTGCACGGTTGCGAAGTGAAAAGCGGTGCCCTCATCGGTATGGGGTCCACCATTCTGGACCACGCTGTCGTCGGTCATGGCGCCATCGTAGCCGCCGGCGCCTTGGTCCTGAAGAATACGGTCATCGGTGACGGCGAGCTGTGGGGAGGCGTACCGGCCAGATTCATCAAGAAGGTAGACCCCGAACAAGCCAAGGAACTCAATGTAGGCTATGCCCAACACTACGTCATGTATTCCGACTGGTACCGCCGTTCGGATGCCCACCCCGAACACACACATTACTGCACCACATCGGAAGAATATGACGAAGTTACCCAACGGTAACACATCAACACGTGAAATCATGAGAAAATTCAAATCCTCTTATTCTATCGGACTGCTATGCACCACATGGTTCATGTCTTTCATCTTGCTGACAGCCGCCGCTACGGCCATCTGCCGGCTGATGAAAGGACAAACCGGCATAGGACTTGCAGTGGCTCTGTACGCCTGTATCTGTCTTGTCATCGTAGCATTCATATATTCCTATTTTAACCAAATCAAACAGGTAGAAGTGACAGCAGACAAGGTTGTCATCAGAAAAGTATACGGTGCCATAACCATCCCCCGAAAAGAAATCCTATATGCCCGCCACAGAAAAACGCTCACCCGTGCCATCAAAAGTTGGGGTGTTTATGGGCTTTTCGGACTCACCGGAGAGTTTTGGGAGGACAAGACAGGACAATTCACTGTAGCAGTCAAAGACACCCAATCACTGATTGAAATTAAAACATCAAACAAATGTTACGTCGTCAGTTGCGACCGCTATGAAGAGGTTCTGAAACTATTGGAACAAGCTGAATGAAACTCCCTTGGACCGAAATATGACTCTGGCCGCAGACATGAAAGCCTCTGCGGCCAAAGTCGTTTCTCGGAAAACTTGACATCACCACGACGTAACCTTCGCCAGAATCGAATATTTTCCCCCTTCGGGAAAGCCAAAGGAAAATACGCCAGCCACGCACGGTTGCCCCTCGTACAAAAAGAAAGCCTGCACCGTCTTCCGGTGACATCCGTACCCGTAGGCTCCGCAGAACCGGGCGACAGCACTTTCGCCGTGACACAAAAAACAAAGAAAGGAGGAGCACCATGCTCTTATATTTTGGGCCGTGAAGTTCATGCAAATAGCGAAAAAAGGAGGTAAAAAAACGATTGTAAGCCCCCGAAAATGCCGTTTGGAACACTTTGATTTTTCAATCTCATGAGAATGATTTTTCGTTTGCAGCAGAACGATTTTCCAATTTGCTTCAAACGAAAGACAAAAATCCTCGAAAAAACGGGGAAAACTCCCCCAAAACGCCCCCAAAATACCGCATTTTACTCTCTTTTTCCCGGAATCGGACATACAGATGAGAGCTGTTTTTGCCGGTTTTCAGCCTGTCGGGACACAAAAAAAGCGGACAAACGCCCGCTTTTTCCAACTTGTATCCTATCTGATTCATCCTTCAGAATTTCACACTATCGAAAATCAAATCCGACGCTCCGGCGTTCCGCTCGATATACTGTCCGGCAATCCGTCCCCGCTCCGCCAAGAACTTCCCGTCGGAAAGCAGACGGTCCATCGTCCGACCGAAGGTGTCTGCATCCGTCACTTCCATACAACCGCCCTCGCGCAACAAATCCTGCGCCTCACGGAACTTACGGTTGTTCGGACCTATAAGCACGGGTACACCATATACCGCCGCCTCGGGCACGTTATGGATGCCTACGCCGAAACCGCCGCCCACGTAGGCCATCTCGCCGTAACGATAAATGGACGAAAGCAAACCGTAACCGTCGATAATCAAGCAATCGGCACGGGCGGCACTTTCTTCCGTGACACGGGAATAACGCACAAACGGACGGCGCAACTTTCCCTCTATCTCCTTCAAATGGTCTTCACTGATCACATGGGGCGCCAACACCAGCTTCATTTCCGGATGAGCGTTGAAGTAAGGAATAATCAAATCCTCATCCGGTGCCCATGAGCTTCCGGCCACCAACACCTTGGCATCTTGCTTGAAAGCTTTCACCAACGGCAAATCCTTGGCCTGCCAGCAAATGTCCAGCACACGGTCGAAACGCGTGTCTCCGGCCACGGTGACGTTCGTGATGCCTTTGCGTGCCAACAATTCGCGCGAAGCTTCGTTTTGCACGAAGAAATGGGTCACACAACGCAACACATCGCTGTAACTGCGCCCATACCAACGGAAAAACACTTGGTTCTCACGGAAAATACTGCTCACGCTGTACACCGGAATCTGACGACGGCGGCAAGCATGCAGGTAATTATTCCAAAACTCATATTTGATGAAGAACGCCATACGCGGACGAGCCAACCGCAAAAAGCTGCGCACATTGCCCGGTGTGTCGAACGGGAGATAGCACACCACGTCCGCCCCCTCGTAATCCTTGCGCACTTCATAACCCGAAGGAGAGAAAAAGGTCAGCAATATCTTGTACTCCGGATGCTCCCGCCGCAACCGCTCCATCAGCGGACGCCCCTGTTCGAACTCGCCCAAGGAAGCGGCATGAAACCAAACATACATTTCCTCCCGGCGGATGTTTTTCCGCAAAATACGGAAAGTATTCCATTGCCCTTTCACCATCAGCCACGCTTTCTTGCGGAAAGGCGAAACCAATACGACTGCCAGGGCATACAGATAAAGCGCGATCGAATATATCATTTCAGAATCTCTACGGCTTTACGCATTCTACGTAATGTTTCCTCCTTCCCAAGGAAAGCTGAAAGTTCATACATGTCGGGGCCCTTTCCTGTGCCCACCAAAGCCACACGCCAAGGATTCCAAGGTTTCTTGCCTGTCTCTTCCGCCCAACGGTCTACGGCCGCTTTCTGTCCCTCTACCGAGAAATCATCCAGGCCTTCCAGCAATGCGGCCAGTTCGGTCATGTCGGCCGCCGCCGTTTCCGTCCAGTTCTTCCGCACGAACTTGTCCTCGCGGTCGTACGCTTCCGGGGCAATGAAGAAGAAGTCGCAAAGGGGCCACAGTTCTTTGATGAAATTGATTTTCTTCATCTTCATCATGCCCACCACGGCTTCTACGCGTTCCATCGGTGCTTCTATCCCATTCTCGCGCAGTATCTTGTCGAAAGCGGGAGCCAATTCCTTGTTGTCCTTCATCAGGATATATTCACGGTTGAACCACAGGCCCTTCACATAATCGAACTTGGCACCGGCCTTGCTGCATTTGGTGATGTCGAAAAGCTCCACCAGTTCGTCCAACGACATGATCTCTTGGTCTGTTCCCGGATTCCAACCCAACAAGGCCAGGAAATTGATGACAGCCTCCGGCAGATAGCCGCTCTCACGATAACCGGAGGACACTTCGCCCGTCTTGGGGTCGTGCCATTCGAGAGGGAAAACCGGAAAGCCGAGACGGTCGCCGTCGCGTTTGCTCAATTTTCCCTTCCCGTCGGGCTTGAGCAACAAAGGCAAATGGGCGAACTTCGGCATCGTATCGGCCCATCCGAACGCACGGTAAAGCAGGACATGCAACGGAGCCGAGGGCAACCATTCTTCACCGCGAATCACGTGGGTCACCTCCATCAGATGGTCGTCTACGATGTTGGCCAGATGGTAGGTCGGCAATTCGTCGGCACTCTTGTAAAGCACCTTATCGTCGAGAATGGAAGAGTTGATGACCACATCGCCGCGAATCATGTCGTCCACATGTACGTCCTCGCCTGGCTCTATTTTGAACCGGACGACGTACTGCCGGCCTTCGGCCAGCAGCCGCTTCACCTCGTCAGCCGGCAACGACAGCGAATTGCGCATCATGCCGCGCGTAGAGGCATCGTACTGGAAATTCTGGATTTCCTGCCGCTTGGCCTCCAGTTCTTCCGGCGTGTCGAAGGCGATATAAGCCTTACCGGCATCCAGCAACTCCTGCACGTATTTCTTGTAAATGTCCCGGCGTTCCGACTGACGGTAAGGACCATGCTCCCCACCGAAACTTACTCCTTCGTCGAAAGGAATACCAAGCCAACGGAAAGATTCCAAAATGTATTCCTCCGCTCCCGGGACAAACCGGTTGGAGTCTGTGTCCTCGATACGGAAAATGAACTCGCCGCCATGCTGGCGCGCAAAAAGATAATTGTATAAAGCCGTACGTACACCGCCTATATGCAAGGCTCCCGTGGGACTGGGAGCGAAACGAACCCTTACTTTTCTCTGTGTCATAACAACATTTGTGAATATTGTGCAAAAATACTACTTTTTATTTAAACGCCCCGTATTTTTTTCGTATTTTCGCCCTATATAAAATACGGAAAAAGAGATGAACAGACATAACCAACAAAACAGCCTTACCCCGAAGGCTTTGATTTATAGAATCGTCATCACGGTCACGGCCTTGTTTATCGTGTGCCTGTACATGCCGCGTGACGAACGTTCGACCTACCAGTTCGACGTGGGCAAACCTTGGCGTTACAGCCAGCTCATCGCGACCTACGACTTTCCGATATACAAAAGCGCGGAAACCATACAGACGGAACAGGACAGTATCTTACAGCACTACGAACCTTATTTCGCCATCGACGAGACCGTGGGGAAAGAACAGATAGAAAAGTTCAAGGCCACCATAAACGGACAGAAACCGGCCACCATACCGGCCAATTATCTGGCATACGTGGAAAACAAACTGGAACATATTTACGCGCAGGGCGTCATGGACACGGAGAATTTCGACCAAATGCACAGCGATGAAGTGGCGTCTATCCGCATATTCGCACAGAACGTGGCCAAGGAACAACCGATGACTCAGGTCTTCTCGCACAAAACCGCATACGAATACCTTATCGACTTGGGAGAAGACAGCTTGCATTATGACCGCAGAGTATTGCGGAAATGCAACCTGAGCGACTATATCGTACCCAATCTGACCTACGACAAGACAAAATCCGAAGAATCCCGGAAAGACTTGCTGTCTTCTCTTTCCTATTCGTCCGGTATGGTCATGAGCGGGCAGAAAATTATAGACCGAGGGGATATCGTGGACAAGGAAACATACGACATCCTCACTTCTCTGGAAAAAGAATATACCCGCCGAAACACGTCCAAAATGCAGACGCATACGGTATTGCTCGGCCAAATGCTTTACGTGGCTCTCATCATTGCCTGCCTGACGTTGTACTTCAACCTGTTCCGCCGTGACTATCTGGCCAACACGCGCCACATCCTGTTCATCGCCTCCATGCCGGTCATCTACCCGTTGATAACTTCATTCCTCATCAAGCATAACCTGTTCAATGTCTACATCATCCCGTTCGCCATGGCTCCTATTTTCATCCGGGTGTTCATGGATTCCCGGACGGCTTTTGTGACTCACGTGGCTACGGTGCTCATCAGTGCCATATCCCTGAAATACCCCTACGAGTTCATCGCCACACAGCTTGTGGCGGGCATGGTGGCCATCTACAGCCTGAGGGAGCTTTCCCAACGTTCGCAGCTTATCCGTTCGGCATTTTATGTCACATTGGCATCTATAGCTTTTTACATGAGTATGGAACTTATTCACGAAAAAGACTTCGCACGCCTGGAGTATGGCATGTATATCTATATTATCATCAACGGCATCCTCTTGTTATTTGCCTACCCGTTGCTGTTCTTGTTCGAAAAGGTTTTCGGCTTCACCTCCAACGTGACTCTCGTCGAATTGTCCAACACCAACAACGAACTGCTGAAACGGCTCTCGGAAGTGGCTCCGGGCACATTCCAACACTCCATGCAGGTGGCGAACCTGGCTACGGAAGTGGCGAATAAAATCGGTGCCAAGGCACTGCTCGTCCGAACCGGAGCCTTATACCACGACATCGGAAAGATGAACAGTCCGGCCTACTTTACGGAAAACCAGAATAACTTCAATCCTCACGATCGTATCAGTTACGAACAAAGTGCGGCGATTGTCATCAGTCATGTCAAGGATGGACTCAAACTGGCCGACAAATATAACCTGCCGCAAGTCATAAAGGATTTCATCTCGACGCACCACGGCAAAGGCAAGACCAAATACTTCCTGATTTCATACAAGAACCAGAATCCGGACCAACCGGTAGACGAATCCCTTTTCACTTACCCCGGTCCGAACCCGTTCACGCTGGAACAGGCCATCTTGATGATGGCGGACTCTGTGGAAGCCGCTTCCAGAAGCCTGAACGAATACACGGAAGAGAGCATCAGCGGACTGGTGGATAAGATCGTGGACAGCCAAGTGCAGGAAGGATTCTTCAAAGACTGCCCCATCACGTTCCACGACATCACCGTGGCTAAAGACGTGTTCAAAGAAAAGCTGAAGACGATTTACCACACGCGTATCAGCTATCCGGAACTGAAAAAGAAATAAGCGTCCTGCCTTACATGGGGTCTACGTCATAATAGATTTGGGCACTGCGGTAATCGGGATGTGCCATCAGGTTTTGGCGGAGATAAAGCAACTGTTCCCGAACCTTGGCCAGAGAAGCTCCGAGTTCTACTTTCACTACGATTTTACGGATGTAGAGCAATTGGATTCGTGCCACGGGCGGCGCGTCAGGCCCTAAAATACGGGAACCGAACACCTGGCGCAGACGGCTCCCCATTTCAGCAGCCAGATGATCGAGCACATCTGCCCGCTTATGTTTCATATAGACATAAATCAAACGGCAAAAAGGAGGATATACAAACATCTGACGCTCTTCCATCTGCCCTACGTACAACCCGAAATAGTCATGTTCCGTCACTTGACGAATGAGAGGCAGATCCGGACTCTTGGTCTGCAGGATGACACGTCCCTGCCTGCTGCGGCGTCCGGCGCGCCCAGCCACTTGTGCCATCAACTGGAAGGCGCGCTCAAAGCTTCGGAAGTCCGGGATATTAAGCATGGCGTCGGCATTCAATATGCCGACCACGCTGACTCGTTCGAAATCCAATCCTTTGGTCACCATCTGCGTTCCGATAAGCACATCAGTCTTTCCGCTTTGGAAATCCTCCAAGATTCCTTCGTAGGCCGAACGTGTACGGGTCGTATCCAAATCCATCCGGGCCACGGCGGCCTCCGGAAAGACTTGATGTACGGCATCTTCCACCTTTTCCGTACCGAACCCTCGCTGCACCAGCTCCGTACCTTCACAGGCCGGACAGCGAGTCGGCACGTTACACGTGTAGCCGCAATAATGGCAAGTCATTTGGTTCAGTCCCTTATGGTACGTCAGGCTGACATCGCAGTTTTTGCACTTGGGCACCCAACCGCACGTGTGGCATTCTATCATCGGAGCGTAACCTCGCCGGTTCTGGAACAGTATGACCTGTTCCTTGTTTTCCAATGCCCGGCGCATCTCCTCCAACAAACGCGGTGAGAACGGACCGGCCATGCGCCTTTTGCGTTGCAGCTCTTTAATATCCACCACCTCGACTTCCGGCAAACGTACCTGCCCGAAACGTTCGGTCAGCTCCACCAAACCGTATTTGCCCATGCGGACGTTATAATAAGTCTCCAACGCCGGAGTAGCCGTACCGAGCAATGTACGGGCACCGTACATCCGGGCTAACATAATCGCCGCATTCCGGGCATGATAACGCGGCGCAGGCTCCTGCTGTTTATAAGATTGTTCATGCTCTTCGTCCACTATGACCAACCCCAGATGCCGGAAAGGCAAGAAGACGGACGAACGAACGCCTACAATAATATCGTAAGGCTGTTCGGACAACTGCTTTTGCCAAATCTCGACACGTTCGGCATCAGGAAACTTGGAATGGTACACGCCCATGCGGTTACCGAATACGCGATATAACCTGTCCGTCAACTGGGTGGTCAGCACAATCTCCGGCACCAAGTAAAGCACCTGTTTACCTTCGGCTATCATCTGACGAATCAGATGAATGTAAACCTCGGTCTTTCCGCTCGATGTCACTCCGTGAAGCAGGCATACCGGATGACGGGCAAAAGCCTCTTCCAGCTCCCGGAACGCCCGTGCCTGTGCCTCACTCAAAGGAGAAACACCTATCGTTTCGGTGACCTCCGTATGCGCCAAACGGCCTATCTCGTATGGATAGGCCTCCAATACGCCCTTCTCTTCCAAAGCACGGCAAATCGCCAGACTGCCACCGACAGCTTCTATCAGGGCTTTCCGTCCCACCTCCGCCAGCATCTTCGGATTACGCAACCGGAAAGCCGTTCCGGCACCTGCCAGCTCTAAATACTTTAATAAAAGGGACTGCTGTTTGGGTGCTCTTCCTAAACCGTCAAGCAATTCATGAAGTTTGTCCTCGTCAAAATAGGTATCCGATAAGCGGACATGTACTTCCGTACGTGGCTTATAGCTGCGTTTGACTTCCTCTTTCATGGCAAGGACACCCTTGTCCATCAAAGACCTTACCACCCGCAACACCCGAAAATCCTCACATTCTTTTTGAAGTTGCGTCACGGTCGGTTCGGAACGCCTCGAAACCCAAGTAACAACCCGTTGCTCCCGTTCCGACAATACGGCATTTCCCGCATATTCACTGTTTACCACCACCTTGCTCTCGCTTTCCAGTTTCATACCGGACGGCAGGGCGGCCTTATACACATCCCCCATGGCACAAAGGTAATAGTCTGCCAACCATCTCCAAAAATCCAACTGCACCGGAAGTAAAACGGGAGCCGAATCAAGTATCTCCCACACGGTCTTCACGGCATAACCTTGCGGTTGCCGCCCGTGAACGTCAACCACAATGGCCGTATAAAACTTTTTGGCTCCAAACGGCACGATAACCCTACAGCCCGGCCATACCACCTCTTGCCGCTCTTCGGGCAAAGCGTATGTATAAGCCGCCGGCAAGGGAAGAGGAAGAATGACATCTACAAACTTCATACGCACGGATTTTAATGCGTTACAAAAATACGACAAAAGAAGCTAACAGACAAAAGGAAAGCCGTCCGCTTCATGCAGACGGCTTCCGTTTATTCCATTTTTCTATCGGACTACATTAAAACAGGTAAGCCAAACGAACTTGCCATGTGTTATTCTTTACGTCAAACTCTTTTATGACATCGCCCACACCGCCTAATTTTCCGGTCTCACCCATGGCGATATTGTAGGTCACACCTACTTGCAAATGGCTAAGCAGTGTCACACCGGCTCCCACATTCCAACTGAACGTAGAGCGTTCCAAACTTCCGATACTTTCACCGGCATACTTTAAATTACGACTTCCCAGATACCAGTTGTATTGCGGACCTGTAGCCAAATAAACGCCGACCAGACTGCTAAAGCCAAAATTATACCTTAAATTAATGGGGATCTCCACGTAAGGCATGGATTTGTTAGGCGTACTCCCGTTGACATTCTCCCCGTCTACTTCACCTGAAAAGTCCATCTTCATGTACTTCTGGGAGTAGAGAAGGGAAGCATCGATACCCAAACCGATGACCGGCATGGTCATCTGCACTTTCGGTCCGACGAACCATCCCGTACGATTGGAAGCATCGAACAAGCCTCCGTCACCTTTTATACTTGCCTTACTCAAGTTCACACCGCCTTCAAGTCCCCACTTGAACTGCGCATTGGCAGGTGCCGCCCATAAAAACGCCACCATACACATCAATACTGCACTTAATTTCTTCATAGAAGTTTGCTTTTTATTTCTTATCGGAAAACAAAGATAGCAACTGTTTGCCGTACTTTCAACTTTTTCCGGAAATATATCTCTTTTTTATTATCTACGTTGTCTGCGTACGGTCACTCTGGGCGTGGAGGCTCCTCCCCCTCCGGAACTCCCCCTACGCGTCTTGGAAACCTTAGTCTTTTCTGCCTTTGCCTTTTTCGAGTCGTCCGACGATGCCGAAGCACGCCGCGAATTACGTGAACGGCGCGTAGCTTTCTCCTCTTTCTTCTCTACAGTCGAATCGGATGCCACCGAGTCGACAGCCACGGAATCGGCATGCCCCCAAACATGCTTTTCAAAGTCGGAAAGTTGTTTCTCTATCCGCTTCTGTTCGTTGGCCATGGCACTGTCCGTCTTACAATAGTTAGCCAGTACCTTCCCCTGCATGTTGTTTGTCTTATAAATCTTTCCGTCATACAGGTTCATGGAGAAATAATCCGCCGCCGTCATGTTCGTCACGTTGTTGTAATTGCTTGCCATCATCGTGTGACGAGCCAAATACGTACTGATATCATCATATTTGAGCCAAAACAAAGGATATGGGGTGGCCTCTCCGCCAAAATCATCTCCCCGCATCAGCACCGGGCATAAAGCCGTGACTTTCGTACGGAACGTCGAAGTCCTTTGGTCGAAATAAGAGCTCTCCTTTATATAATAACGGGAAACTTCAGCCGAGGGAATATCGCTGGCATTCACACGGGGACGCCCGTTCTGCTCCTCGTAATATATATGGTAACGCTCTAACAATTCTTTCACGTCCACCTTATCCCGCGAAGTAAAAGACTCGTTACCGTCCAGTTTATATTGGTATGCCGTAATCTTTCCCGTCAGCAATAAATCGAACAGATACGTAAACAGGTTTATCTGGCCTGCGGAAGGCTCCACCGGATAATACAGGGGGGCGTTCTTGTCCAGCGTCAGATCCAACTGACGATACACATCGCGACGCCACACCACGTCCTCAGGCACTTCCACCGCCACGGGGAACTGCAAACTGGCACGGTCTACGGTTTTCTCGGCCTTGTCTGCATCATTGGGTTTCACCCTACGGCGAGCCGGCTGCGCCTCCGCCTGCACGTACAGGGCAACTCCTAACAAAACAAAAAACAGACGTTTCATCCTTATCTTATTTTTACTCATAGTCTTCATTTCCATCCATTCATTAGTTGACAATCACTTCCATAGAGCCGTCGAGCGTCCGCTCCGCCCCGTCGGGGCCTACGGCTCTTATACGGGAAATATAGAACCGTTTTCCACGTCCCAACGAACGGAACATCGAACGTTGCTGTTCAGTGAAAGACGCGCTGTTCGACACCGCCGGTACGGCGTTACCCATATTGTCGAAAAACACCGTCTCGAACCCTTGCACCCGGAACTCTATATTCAAAAGTCCGTCGTCAATAGCTGCGCCGATGCCTTTCGTTCCCATCAACACTTGTTTGGACAAACGCCCGCCACGGAAACGGTTGCTGCCGCCTTCCGCCGCATACTCTATATAAGCCGACGGGTCGGGCAACTTACGCACACGAAAGGCAAACTGTCCCATCTTCTGCATACGTCCCTCCATATTGGCATTGACCGTAATCACGGCATCTTTGCCCACTTCTGCCGGTCGGGCTATATATTTGCCCGCCCCTGTGGGCTGCAACACTCCTCCGCTCATGGAAGCCACCACCTTATTGGCCGGAACCCCGGGAATAGACACGCTCATAGGGTTCTCATATCCGGCATACAACACATTCATCAAGTCTGCCGACACCGTGGCCGAAGGAGCCACCACGGTGTAAGGCTGAGAGAAGTCCCTGCGCACCATCTGACCACGCCCGTCCATCATCTCGATATAACCTTTCAGCGTATAATCGCCCGTACTACTGCAAACCGTCTCATACAGTCCGCCCGGTGAAGTGATTTGCCGTCCGTTGACATATACCGTCGGACGTTGGGTCGTATCCACAGCAGCCATGATGATCTGGGCACTGAACTTCCCGCCTTGTACCACCGTACGCGAAGCCGGTATCACAAACGCATTCAACTCGTTCACACGCAAGTCTTTCATGTCTATATTGGCCACCAAGGCATGAAGCACCTCTCCTTCGGCATACCGCACATCGCTCTGCAATTTGGAAAGCAAAGTGACGGCCGCAGCCACCGGCGTATTCTCAAACATATACTCCTGCCAATTCTTCCCTAAAGTACCGGCCTTGTTCGGAACCTCCGTACTCAGGTTGTCCGCAATGATTTTCTTCTGCGTCTCGTCTGTCAACATGCCAACGATGCTTTCACGAAAACTGTTGATGGCCGCGAACAACCTCTGTCCTTCTCCTCGGCGCGGTGCCAACATCACATGGGAAGCCGCCTCCAGATCCTCCTTGTTCTGCACGTCTTTCACGTCGCCGTCTTCCCCGTCCGCCTGCTTCACGATACTGACCTTCAGGGCTTCCGCATAATTATATAAGGAGTCTGAGATTTTCTTCACATACTGTGCCTTGTCGAACCATTCCTTCACTTTGGCCGGATTGGCCTCCATCTGTCCCTGCAAATCCTTATAAAGGGCTTCGTTGGACGCAGAAGCGTTCGCCGTAGTCCGCAGAAGGCTGTCTTCCACCAATGAAAAACCGTTCAACACATCGGAAGACACGTTCAGGGCCAACATAGCCATCAGCACCACATACATGAGGTTGATCATCTTCTGACGCGGAGACATTCTATTTTGCTGGGATGCCATTTCGTATTCCTTTCTGATTAATCCGTTTATTCTGTTATCGAACCGCCCGGCGTATGCTTCATGTTCACCGTCAAGGCCTGAATCATACGGTTGTAAATGCCGTTCAATTCTTCTATCTGACGCGCCATCTTGCGGGTCTGTTCATTGATTTGGTCTATCGTACCCACCTGCGTACTGATACTCTTCAACTGCATCTCGTATATCGTATTGATGCCCGTCAGCGTACGGTTCAGATTATCCATCTCCTTGGCATCACGCGTCATGTGTTCAGCCTGTTCGGACACGCGAGCCAAGGTTTCGGTCAATATCTTCAGCTCTTCCACATAATTTTCAGCCGCCTCCTTCATTTCGGGAGTAGAAGCGTTGCGGGCATCTTCAAGCACTTTGGCAAAAAGCTCTGCGTTGGAAGCATTCACCATATCGGCCAAAGCCTTTATATCCAACGCCTGCTGTCCCACGCTGCCCTGCACGCCTTGTGTTCCGCCGCCTGCTGCGCCAGACACTTCCGGATTTACAGTCGCCGCCGCCCCGGAAAGAGGGGCACCTCCATTTCCTCCGACTACGACCGGCCCTCCCACGACTATGGGCTGGGATACCCCTCCACCGGACACAACCGGTTGGGCCACTCCACCTTGCACAGCCTCAGGAAGGTTCCCGGCTTCCTTTTCGCCGACAGCCTCTTCGTCCCAATCCTCTTCATCCGAAGCCAGACTCATCCGGTCTTCATCGCGCTTCAGTTCTGCCGGACGGTCGAAACCGGAGATGAAAAACACCAGAACCTCCGTCCCCATACCGATGAACAACATCGCATTGGCCCCGGGAATATGAGTCAGTTTGAACAAAGCTCCAAGAATAACCACGGCCGCTCCCCAACTGTACGCATAATTCAGGAATGTCTGTCCGGGCACCGACTCAATCCAATCCTGAATACGGATAATTATGTTTTTTCTATTCTTAGCCATATTTTTACCTCTTTAATCTTTTTATTTACGTTTATTGGTTGTCCCCGACACAGAACGTACACAACGGAAACCGATGTACGAACGCGGTTGGTTTTGATATTCGTATGAACGCCATACGGAACGTATCATGGATTCCGGGTCTTTCCACGAACCGCCCCTCACCGACTTCTTTTTCAGGCGATAAGGATCTTCTTTCGCGGCATTGTATTTCAGTTCCGGATTCATGTCGCTCATGCCGTCCACACCCGATTCGGTGTACACCGTACTCGTCCATTCCGCCACATTTCCCGCCATGTCGAACAAACCGTTGGAATTGGCCGAATAAGAACCGCATTTGGAGGTTATCAAGCTCCCGTCGTCCGTATAGTCCCCACGGTCGGGTTTGAAGTTGGCATAATAACAGTCTTTCTCGCTTTTCACCCCTTTTGTCTCCCACGGGAACAAGGCTCCTTCGGGACCACGTGCGGCAAATTCCCATTCCACCTCTGTCGGCAAACGGTAAGGCTGTATCTGACTGGCTGCGGCTCCCAAGCCACGTTTCAGGAACTCCGTACGCCAATCGCAGAAAGCATTGGCCTGTTCCCAGGTCACACCGACCACCGGATAATCGTTATAAGCCGGATTGGAGAAGTATTGCAACATGTAGCGTTCGTTTTCCGCATTGGAAAAATCGTTCACCCAACACGTCGTATCCGGATAAATATTCACGATATAAGTATTCAGGAAATCATGCAGTCCCGAAAGCGGGCGGGTGATGGTTTCACGCACGATACGCCCTTCGTCGTCGATGTAAGCTGTGTCCTTGGAAATCATGACCACTTCGTCCGCATCCACGGCATGGTCGGTATTCAGGTTGCGTTCATCCGGATTCAGGCGGTGCTTGCGCAAAGCGGCAGCGGTATAATCGAACACCTCATAACGGTAATTCATCTGGCGCGCATCCAACATACGCTCCCCCGTAGCCGGATTCGTCACGTACACACTTTCTATGGCCCTCAACTCGTCTTCGTTCGGGCGTTTCCAGGGTATCGGCTTTTTCCAGTTCAGATAAGGAGTCACAGGATTCCCGAACTTGTCCTCCTCTATCTTGTAGGTCTCGTCGCCTGCGTATGCCGGATCGGCCAGGCGTTCGCGGATAATAGAGTCGCGCACCCAAAAGACAAACTGGCGATATTTGGCATTCGACACTTCATTCGCGTCCATCCAGAAGCCGTCGACCGAAATTTCCCGGGTAGGAATGGTCATTCCCCACAACGAATCGGTTTCTTCCGTACCGATCTTCAATGAACCTTTCTTCACGAAAACCATCCCGTAAGGAGTCGGTTCACTGTAGGCCGTTCCCCCGACACCGGTCACTTCTCCACCCGTGGCGGTGGATGCCGAACGGGGACCCAGACAAGCGCTGAACGCCAGACCTGCCATTATGCCCCATATCAACCCACAACACTTCATATTCATTATTATAATATTCTTACGCTTTTATGTTTATTCTTTCCTTTCTTGAACAGATTCAACTCCGTCTTATAGCCGATGATGATCTCATGACTGCCGTTCAATGCCCCGATGCCGGCCGTGTACATTTCGTACGCATAACCGAGATTGATGCCATGAAAGTCTCCGCCGAAGAGGAAACTGACCGAATTCATCGGACTGTACGACACCCCGCCGTACAACTCATGCTTGCTGCCATGATAAGCGATGCGTCCCGTCATATCCGCCCGGAAACCCACGGCATCGGAACGCAGCATGGCGGTCGTATGTATGGTATATAACGGACTTTTAAGCCGTATATTGTACCCGCCCGTCAAATAATAAGAAGGAGAGACCTTAAATTCGTTCACTTTTTCCTCTCCCAACGTGACGGTCGGCGAGGTACAGTGCATCATGGCAAAACCGGCATACCACGACTTACGGGCATACTGGATGCCGAAATTCATATCGAAACCGGCACCGTTGGCCTCAGCCGTAGGAAAGGCCGGGTCGCCGGACTCTCCCAAATCCAACTCTCCTCCGTCGAACGTCTCACTGAGCATGGACAAATGGATACCTCCGCTCAGTTTGCCTCCCCACAAAGGCTGATGGTAAGCATATTGCAGAAAAAACTTCTGGTGCTTGAACAGACCGATCTGGTCGTTGGTGAACCCCACTCCGGCACCGTGCCTCGCGCTGATGAAAAACAACGGCAGATCCACATAAGCAAACATTACGGCGGGGGCGTTTTCAAAACCGGTCATCTGCATGCTGTAAGCTCCTTGAAAGTTCAGCATGGGAGACTGTCCCGTCGCTGCGGGGTTATAAAAGGGCGTCATGGCCCAATAATTGACAAAAGACGGGTCGTACTGAGCCTTGGCCCACCGGGGCAACAAGCTCAATATCAAGATAAACCCTATCAGTTTTCCCTTTGTCTTCACTGTCTCTACAACCGTTGTACTTTAAGAAAACAGAATCTTTTTCTTTTTATTGTCCGGCATCGCACGAAAATCGCGGTTTCAGGTAAAACAATGGAGCGGATGCACACTTACACCCGCTCCAGTAATCATTTCAGGTTTTCCGTATTTCCAAGTCCGACGCACATCAATACTCGTCCTCGTTGAAAAGAAAATCCTCCTTCGTCGGATAGTCCGGCCAAACATCTTCTATCGTCTCATATATTTCGCCTTCATCCTCTATTTCTTGCAGATTCTCGATCACTTCCAAGGGAGCGCCAGAACGCATCGCATAATCAATCAGTTCATCCTTGGTGGCAGGCCATGGCGCATCTTCTAACTTTGAAGCCAATTCCAGTGTCCAATACATAGTCCTTAATATTTATAACAACTTCGTTTTTCTATTTTGTGCGCAAAAATAATAATATTTTCGATACCATCAACGTTTCTTCCACACAATTTCATCTTTCCCCTCAATAAATAGCATTTTACGGGACAACACAAACAGATAATCGGACAAGCGGTTGACATACGCACAAACCTCCGGCATCACCGGCGCACTTCCGGACAGTTCCAGGATACGCCGCTCCGCCCTGCGGCACACGGTGCGGCAAACATGGCACACGGCCGCCCCCCGGGAGCCGCCGGGAAGCACGAATCCCCGCCATCCAGGAAGCCCGTCTTCCGCCTCATCTATGGCTTGTTCCAGACGCGTCACGTCTTCTTCCGTCACCACCTCCCGGCCAAGCTTTTCCGCACGTGAGGGCTCCGTAGCCAGATAGGCTCCTATCGTGAACAAGTCACATTGGATGCCTGTCAGGAACTCGCGGTCTTCCTCACGTTCCAAATAAGTAATCAATTCGCCGATGTGGGCATTCAGCTCATCCACCGTCCCATACGCTTCCACGCGGACATCCGTCTTGGACACCCGCACGCCCCCGCTCAGGCTGGTCATTCCCCCGTCGCCCGTACGGGTATATACTCTACTTTTCTTCATCCTTCCGTATATTTAAAAATTCACAATATAATCTTGCCGTTGCTTGGAACGGTCATAAAACACAAGACCGTAGTCGTAGAGATCGAAAGTCACCACGGCTTCCGGCAAGCGTTTCACGTCGTTCCACGCCCGCAAAGCCGCTTTTGAAGCCCGTATGCCGAAAAGAAGGCACACCGAACACCTTGTCGACGGACGCGAAACCACAGCCGTCCAATGCCGGGGCGCAATCCCCCTCCCCACGACCATCAGTTCCTTCTGCCGCACGAAACCTCCGTTCTCCCGTACCCTCACCTTCCAAAACAAGTCCTGGCATACCGCGGCCGAACGGCATCCCGCTGCCAAGTAAGCCGTTTCCGCCTCTTTCACGTGCCCATATATCCGGATCAGCGAGGGATGCACGTAATTGGACAGACGAAAAAGAAACTTGCGGCATTTCAACCGGTGCAAGCCCCCACACAGGCAAACCACGGGATAACGTTTCTTCAGTTCCCGATAGGCGTAATATTCCCCACGCTCATACACCACATACGTCAGGAAGTCGAACGCAAAGGGAGAATGCACACCGTATCCGCGACGATGCCTGAACCTTTTCAACCAAATCCATTGTCTACAGAGCATTCTTGTATCATATATTTGTTCTTGTCCAACAAAGTTAGCACAAAAAAGCACTCCGTATTGATATAAATCAAGAAAAAGCCGTTTTTTCAATATTAAAAGCCGGATATTTTGCCGGAAAGCCGAAACTCCCTACCTTTGTATCGTGTTTTTCATAGTATTAGATTTAAGGTTAACAAAGGTTGGGTCAGAGCGCTGACCCTTTTTTTATGCCCTACGGTGAAGCCTTAAAAAAACAGGACATTACAGTCTCGCATCTCCGCTCTCTCCGCACATCACGCAACCACCTCACCCACAATAAAATACAAACCTACAGAGAACGGCAAAAAAATCTCCTGCAAATGATTTTCCAATCTCCTGCGAACGATTTTTCGTTTGGCGCAGAACAAAAAATCATTTGCCGCAAGGTAAATCCGACCACTCCTCGAGACATGATTTCATTTGACAAAGCCCTGCTTCCAAAGTCCGGCACGCCCACCCACGGTATGCACTTCGCAGCCCTCCCTGTCCGGGGTATCTTGCAAAAAAAATAAGGCAAACCTCACTGACTTTCAAAAAAAAAACGTTTCTTTATACCTCCAAACAGGAACTTGAACAAATCAGCATAGAAAAAGACATGGAACTACAGACACATACCGACACTGCATACCGGCAACTGCTTCCCACCGAAATCCGACAACTGGAACAGCAAGGCTGCACGGCCGAGAACTGGCAACTGATTGAAGTCCATCCGGATATCGACCTTCGCCATCTGGCGTACGTGCATTTCTCCGGCTCCAACCGTATCGGGAATTTCCAAAAGACCGTCACGCTGCCGGGCGGAATCACGTTCCATACGGGTATCCGCCATGCCACGCTGCACTGTACCACCGTAGGCGACGACTGCCTGATAGCCCACGTCCACGGGTATATCTCCCATTACGACATCGCCCCAGGCTGTATCATCCTCCATACGGACACCATTGCCATGACCGGCCCCTCTTCTTTCGGGAACGGTACGGAACTCCATGTCATGAGCGAAAGCGGAGGACGGGACATCCTCATTCACGACCGCCTGTCGGCACAGGAAGCGTACATGCAGGCCATGTACCGCCACGATGCCTTGTTTACGCAAAACCTCCGCCGGTTGGTTTCGGACTACGCCGCACGGCAAACCGGCAACCGCGGCAAGATAAGCGAGGGCACACGGATACTCCGCTGCGGCCTGATCCGCAACGTGAAAATCGGGCCTTGCAGCCGTCTGGAAGGTGCCGTCCGGTTGGAAAACGGCACGATATGCAGCCATCCGGACGCCCCTACCTTCGTGGGTGACTTGGTCATCGCCCGTGATTTCATCCTGCAAACCGGTTGCCATGTCACCGACGGCGCGACGCTCACCCGTTGCCATGTAGGACAAGCTTCTTCCATCGGGCACGGATTTTCCGCCACAGACTCCTATTTCGGTTGCAACTGCCAGGCGGAGCAGGGTGAGGCATGCGCCATCTTGGCCGGTCCCTATACGGTGACGCACCACAAGTCCACGCTGTTGATAGGCGGCATGTTCTCGTTCATGAACGCCGGTTCGGGCACCAACCAGAGCAACCACGCCTACAAGCTCGGCCCCCGGCACCACGGTGTACTGGAACGGGGATGCAAAACCGCCTCGGGCAGCCACATCTCGTGGCCCGCGCATATCGGGGCGTTTTCGCTGGTTATGGGACATTGCGCTCCCGGTACCGACAGCAGCGAATGGCCATTCTCTTACCTCGTGGAGCAAGGCTCGTCCCATTACGTGATTCCCGGCATTACCCTGAGGGGCGTGGGAACGCTGCGCGACATCGGGAAATGGCCTGCACGCGACGGCCGCCCACCCCAAGTGCCTCAAACGGACCGGGTCTCCTTCGAAGCATTCTCTCCTTATACGATGGGGCGGGTGTTCCGGGCACGGATTACCTTGGAAGAACTAAGCGGACGCTTCGACGCGGATACCCAAGAAATCACATGGAACGGCCTGCGGCTCAAAGAGAAATCGGTGAAGCAAGGCATAGAATGGTACCGGCTGGCTTTAGACCGTTACTTGGGCGAACAACTGATCCGGCAATTAGAGGCGCATGAGGGCATGCCCTCGGACGGGCTATGCGAAGCCCTGCATCCCCGTGCGGCATGCAGCGACCGTTGGGGAGACATCGGCGGCATGCTGGCCCCCATAAGCGAAATCAACGACATTACCAGAATCATCGCCACAGGACAACTCGACCGCATAGAAAAACTGGAAGAACGATTCCGGCTCATACACGACCGGTATGACGACTTCGCCTGGGCTTGGACGTGGAACCTCTTGCACGAGATATACCCCGATGCCTACGGCAAGGACTTTATCCCGTCGCTCTGCCTGCCCGTCATCCGGAAATGGGAAACCGCCGCCACGACACTCAACCGGCAAATCATAGCCGATGCCACAAAGGACATCTCGACAGGTTCTCTTGCCGGTTTCGGTATCGACGGCGGTGAGGAAACCGCCGTGGACGACGCGTTGGCTGTCCGGGGCACCGTACAACAATGCGGTATCATCCAAGAGTTGGAAAAACAACAAACGGAAATCAAAGAAAAGGCCGGATACTGGCTGCATAAATTAACCCTTTAACCCCATACGACTATGAACAGACAGCAAAACCCTTCACCGGAAAACCGTACTTCACGTGTAATGACAGCGTGGCCGGACGCCCTGAAACTGTTCTTTTTCGGCTTCTGGATGTTTTTCGGCATTTATTACGGCGACGTGCTTTACATCGCCCAACAGTACAGTTTCTTCAGCACAGCCCAAGGAGCCATGCGCCCGCTATGGGAAACCTCTTACGGTTCGTTGTGGATTATCGGGCGTGCCTTGCTCCAAGCGTTCCATTCGCCTTTTTGGGGCGGTGCCCTTCTCTCGGGCATGCTTACCCTCATCTCTTGGCTGTCCGGTTATGTCTTCAGGTTGCGCGGCCGGTTCGGATACCTGAAATACATCCCGGCATTCGTTTTTATTTATGTGGTCGTCTACCACGGTTTTGATATTTACTATCAGGCGGAAACGGGCAAACTGCTCGGCATTCCCTTCTGCATCCTCCTCATTCTGGCCTGCCAAGCCGCCTTCGTACGTTCTTTCAGCCGGAAAAAACTCTCGGGGTTGTTCACCCCACCGGCTTATAACCGTCCGCTCGACGAATGGAAAGCCATGGGATTCATCCTCATTTTGGGAGCCGGTGCCGTGGGAATGAACGAATGGCAACGCCCCTACGTGCGCCCTACCGCCAGGATGCAGCGCGAACTGGAACGGCAGGACTGGAAGGGCATGCAAGCCACCGCCTCCCGCTCCGACCTGACCTACAGCACGGTGGCGGCTTACTACGCCATTTCGCGGATGGAAGACGAAAACGACGTGCCCAAGGTACCCATAGACATGTTACCGCCGACAAGCCGCCCTATTTACCTGCATAACCGCGACGGTAACCTCGAAAACGCCAGGAATTACTTCCTGACGGACTACTGCATCGCTTCGGAACAATACTCCATCGCTTACGAACTGGGCAAAGCGGACTTGAATACCAACGGCCCGTCTCCGCTCCTGCTCAAACAGATGGTCCGAATTTGTCTGGCCCTGCATAAAAAAGAAGAAGCACGTTCTCACCTGAACGTGCTCCGTACGCTTCCTTTCGAGAAGGATTTCATCGAGACCTACGCCCCGGAGGCACAGGAATAGGAAAAAGGGATTTCCTCCTCCCCTCCGGGCTTATTCCGTCCGCTTGACAGCCAAGACCAGTTCGGCGGACTTCAGTCCTTTGGCCTCCGCTTTCAGGCGGATAGTTCCGGCTTGTCCCTTTTCCGCCACGATGGCGGTCATCTGTCCGTTGAACACCGGCATTTGCGGCCGGCCGAACGGTTCAAGGCACACGGGGTTGCCGTTGGCTCCGGCCTTGTAATACCCGGCTCCACGGACAGAAAACTTCACCGTATGCTGTGCGTCGGGACAGAGGTTGCCCTCGCGGTCCACCACGCTGACCGTGACAAAAGCCAAGTCCTCATCCCGCAAATCCGCGTCCAACGTGTCCTTGTCGGCCTTCAATACGATGCGGTAAGGCTTACCTGCCGTACGGACGATCTGCTCCGCACGCTTCCGTCCGTTTTCGTCGTAGGCCACAGCCTTCACCTCGCCCGGCTCGTAGCGCGTGTCCATCCACATCAGCCGGTAACGTTTCTGGCGGGCCAAAGCACGGCGAGCCTCATCGTTTTCCGTCTCGTCGAGCTTGACGGTGGTGTCTTTCGTACGTTTCCCTTGGCTCTTGCCATTGATGAAAAGTTCCACCGTAGGGTAATTGGTGTACACAAATACCGGAGTCACCTCGCCTTCACGCCCCGGCCAGTTCCAGTGCGGAAGGATGTGCAAGGTTTCCGCTGCCTTGTTCCATTGGCTGCGGTAAAGGTAATAACGGTCCTTGGGCAGGTAAGCCAAGTCGATGATGCCGAACAGCGAAGAATGGCTGGGCCAATCGTCATAATACGGCGTCGGCTCGCCCAAGTAGTCGAAGCCCGTCCACACGAACTCGCCCATATCGTAGGGCAAATCCTCGGAAAGGATAAAGTTGTCCTCCGGCAAGTCGCTCCACGAGCAATGTTCCACATCGTAGGAAGACGACTGATGGTCGTCGTATTTCGCCCCGGCCTTGCGTTCCACAGGGAACTTATACACGCCGCGCGAGCTTACCGTAGAAGCCGTTTCCGACCCCAGTACCACTTGCTGCGGCAATGCCTTATAAGCTTTCTGGTAAAGATTAGAACGGTAATTGAAGCCCGGGATGTCCATGATGGCCGCCACGTGGCTCTTGATGGCGGCATCCACACGGTCCATGCCTTGCGTGCAGGGCCGCGTGGGGTCTTCGCGGTGCACGATGTCCTGCATCATCCGACAAAGCTTCGCTCCCTGTGCCGAACCCTGGTCGGGCACCTCGTTGCCGATACACCACATCACGACCGACGGGTCGTTGCGGTAATGACGCACCACGTTCACCAAATCACGTTCCACCCACTCGTCGTAGTACTTGTTATAACCGTTGGCCATTTTCTTGGCTTTCCACTCATCGAAAGTCTCCACCATCAACAGCATCCCCATCTCGTTGCAGGCTTGCACCAGTTCCGGCGACGGCATGTTGTGCGACGTACGGTAAGCATTGCTGCCCATATCCTTCAGCATCTTCAGCCGGTAACGGATGGCCTGCATGTTCACCGCCGTGCCCAACGGTCCCAAGTCGTGATGATTGCACGTGCCATGGAAAACCAACTTTTTCCCGTTCAACAGGAAGCCTTTTTCGGGGACGACTTCAATCGTACGGATGCCGAACGTAGTCTGGTAGGTGTCGCTCAAACGTCCCTGATAGTACACCTCCGTGTCCGCCCGGTAGAGGTTCGGATGTTCGCAATCCCACAACAGGGGGCGGTCCACCACGAAATCCTGTTCGAGCACGCCTTCGTCATACAGCGACAAGACGGTTTCGCGCTCCGCCACTTTTTGTCCTCCGGGAGCACGCAGAACGGTTTTCAGACGGATGTCCTTGCAGTCCATGCCATCGGGATATTCCAGTTCCGTACGCACCTTCACTTTCGCAAAATCCTCACGCACCGTCGGCGTAGTGACAGTCGTACCCCATGTACGTACCCCGACTTTGCCCGACACTACCAGATGCACGTTACGGTACAACCCGGCCCCCGGATACCAGCGCGAGCTTTCGGGTTCATTCTCCAAGCGCACCGCCAACACATTGTCTTTTGCGTTCACGGCATCCGTCACGTCGAAATAAAAGGAATTATAGCCGTACGGCCAATTCCCCACCTTCTTTCCGTTGACATAGACTTGCGCGTGGCTCATCGCCCCGTCGAACATCAGCACCACGCACTTGCCCGTACCGAAACCGGGCACGTCGAAATGCAGCCTGTACCAACCTACGCCAACGAAAGGCAGTCCTCCCGTACGTCCGGACTGGTTCTGGGCTTCTTTCTGTCCGTCCTGCTCGATGGCCATGAACTGACGGTCGTTGTTCGCATCGAACGGCCCGCTTATCGCCCAATCGTGGGGCACGGACACGCGTTCCCACTTTCCGTCGTCCACCTGCACTCCGCCAAACGACTCATTGTCCGCACGGGTGAACCGCCATCCGTCCCGCAGCAGCACCGTTTCCCGTTCTCCACCGGCCTGCATCCCCAAACAGAAGAGCAAGCCCCACACATACAATAACAGTTTTTTCATATTTTTCAGGTTAATGATGAACAGGTTCGTCAAGCCAGCGAATAGACCACGTCCATGACTTTCCGCCCGATTTCCTCCGCCTCAGCCTGCGTGGCTGCCTCGGAATACACACGGATAATCGGTTCTGTATTGCTTTTACGCAAATGCACCCATTTGTCGGGGAAATCAATCTTCACTCCGTCGATGTCGTTCACCTCTTCGTCCTTATACATGTCTTTTACTTTCTCCAGAATGGCATCCACATCCGTCTCCGGCGTCAGGTCGATACGGTTCTTGGCCATGAAGTATGACGGATAGGTGGCACGCAGTTCGGACATTTTCTTTCCCGTCCGAGCCAGATAGGTCAACACGAGGGCGATGCCGACCAATGCGTCACGCCCGTAATGCGCCTCCGGATAAATCACCCCGCCGTTACCTTCCCCGCCAATCACGGCACGGGTCTCTTTCATCTTGGCCACCACGTTCACCTCGCCGACCGCAGCCGCGCTGTACTCCCCTCCGCGCATACGGGTCACATCGCACAAGGCACGGGTGGAACTCAAGTTAGACACCGTGTTCCCCGGCGTATGCTGCAACACATAGTCCGCCACCGTCACCAAGGTATATTCCTCGCCGTACATCGTCCCGTCCTCGCAGAACATGGCCAGACGGTCTACGTCCGGGTCTACCACGAATGCCAGGTCGTGGCCGCCTTTTTGCATCAAAGCCTTGATGTCGCCCAAGTTCTTTTCCAAAGGTTCGGGATTATGGCCGAAGTCCCCCGTCGGCTCCGTAAACAGCCCCGTGACCTGCTCCACTCCTAATTGTTCCAACAACCGGGGCAGGATGATGCCGCCCACGGAATTGACTGTGTCTATGGCCACGCGGAAATGCGCCTTGCGAATCGCCTCCACGTCCACTAATTTCAGGTTCTTGACCAAGTCAATGTGCTTTTGGTCGTACGTCTGGTCTTCCCGATAGTGCCCCAGATGGTCCACATCGGCATATTCAAACGCCTCTTCCTCGGCCAACCGCAACACTTCGTTTCCCTCCTCCTGATTGAGGAATTCCCCTTTTTCATTCAATAATTTCAAAGCATTCCACATCCTGGGGTTATGCGAGGCCGTGATGATGATGCCGCCGCAGGCTCCTTCCATCGTTACAGCCAGTTCGGTGGTCGGCGTGGAAGCCAGTCCGATGTTGACTACATCGAACCCCATGCCCATCAGTGTGCCGCACACCACATTCTTGACCATCTCGCCGGAAATGCGTGCATCCCGTCCCACCACGATGGTATTGCTCTTCACCGTAGTCGTCCGGCGAATCCATGCGG
>OGQX01000661.1_pt1 | contig 37456 bp, 30 predicted proteins | sample 1553291 | NCBI WGS metagenome assembly OGQX01 (sample SAMEA2580030, study PRJEB22360) | human gut metagenome | biome: human gut; feature: human-associated habitat; material: faeces | place: Denmark | collected 2008/2010
GTTTGTGGATGAACTCACGATAAATCCGGCATCGTGGGTAATCTACCACTTGTTTAATTTGAAGTTGGTATTCAGGCATGGCAGTCTCCTCTTTACTAATTATTAAAGGTAGGGAAATAAAAGTCATAAAATGTTTCAATAAAAACCGTTGACTTGGATGGGCTTGGAGGTTATCATATAATATGTATGCGTCTGCGATTAAACAAACAAGCCGTTCTTCATGTAGAGATTATGGTGGATACGGCATACTGGGATAGCATAGCAGAATGCTGCCATTCCTGTGCCAGTAATATGCCATAACAGACGCACTACAACTTTCTACAATTTTTCTACAACTTTTGAGGCGAAAAGGACGGCACAAGAGGACACAAGACGAATGAAAAAAGTTTCACGAATCGAGTATTGTGCGAGTTTTGAACCCCTACAGAGCGGCATGGGGCAGGATGGAGAGAGCAAAATTTTATTCCCAACAATGAAACCTTTGGACAAGGATAAGACCGAAAAGGCCGAGACCAAGGAGGAAGAAAAGCCTGTTGAAGCGGCTCCTGTCGTCGAGGAAAAAATCGATTTTTCCAATGTTCAGATTGAGCCTTTGTTCCAGGATCAGGTGGATTTTGACACCTTCTCCAAGAGCGATTTCCGTGCCGTAAAGGTCAAGGAATGCGAAGCCGTGAAGAAGTCCAAAAAGCTCTTAAAGTTCGTTTTGGACGACGGAACCGGCGTAGATAGGGTCATTTTGAGTGGTATTCACGAATATTATGAGCCGGTAGAATTGGTCGGTAAGACCTGCATTGCAATCACCAATCTGCCTCCGAGAGCGATGATGGGTATCGACTCCTGCGGTATGTTGATCTCCGCCGTGCATCACGAAAACGGTGAAGAAAAGTTGCATTTGCTGATGGTCGATCCTCACATTCCGGCAGGCGCAAAGCTCTATTGATTGCCCCCCTGATCGGGTTAAAAAAGCCTCTCGTACACCAATCCGTACACCAATTTACACCAAGGGTGCACCACGGATGGCGAGAAAAATGTGCGATTGAATTTCAGCCTCGCAGAAGTGATTCTGCGGGGCTGTTTTTTTGAAAACTATATATTCAGATATGAGACTCGGTGAGAAATCACCGGGTCTTATTTTTTGCGCTCACTACGCCTACTAAACAGGTGCAGTGGGCGCTTTTTTGTTTTCTAAAACCGGCACAAAAAATTTTTTTGAAAAAGTGTGGGAATCTCGCAAAAAAATTCGGCAAAGAGAAAGTGAGAAGGCGAAAAGCCTTCCGGGAACCTTGAAAATTTCATATACATTCATCAGATACATTCCTTGAGCCAACAGCCAAATGAAGGTACGCCAAGACCCACCTGCCGCTAACGGTATCAGCGGGACAAAAGGTGGAGAGCGACCCCGAAACCATTCTGAAATATCTGGCAGCTACGGATACGGCCACGACAGGCTTAGGGTATAATGATACTTTTCTACGGAACCGGCGGAGTACCCGGCGGGGGTGAGATTCCCATGGACCCGATTCGCTATCGGGCGTCTGATGACTTCCTTTTCTGCATTTTGGGTTCGAGGAAAAATGAAATGCAGCGACGAAAGCCCCAAAGGATGCTTTGAGGCTTTCGTGGATCAGAAATGATTCAAATTCAGAGAAAGGAGGAAAACCCCATGGAAAACTGTAAGGTGATCGCCATCACGAATCAGAAAGGCGGCGTTGGCAAAACAACGACCGCAGTCAATCTCGGCGTGGGACTTGCAAGCTCCGGGAAACGGGTCCTGCTGGTGGATGCTGATCCACAGGGCAGCTTAACCGTGAGCCTCGGCATAAAGAACCCAGACGAGCTGGATGTATCGCTGTCTTCCCTTATGCAGTCGGTCATTGATGATGAGCCGCTTGCAGAGGGTGCAATTATCCGGCACCAGGAGGGTGTGGATTTGCTCCCCTCCAACATTGAACTCTCCGGTATGGAAACGGGCCTGTTCAATGTCATGAGCCGTGAGTATGTTCTGAAGAACGCCATCGACGGCATGAGAAAGAGCTACGACTACATTCTGATTGACTGTATGCCCTCGCTGGGTATGATGACGGTCAATGCGCTGGTTGCGGCAGACAGTGTGATTATCCCGTCTCAGCCGAACTTCCTGTCAACCAAAGGTCTTAACCTGCTTCTGCGCTCCATTTCAAAGATCAAGCGGCAGATCAACCCGAGATTAAAGATTGACGGCATTTTGCTGACGATGGTGGATAACCGCACCAACAACGCCAAGGCGATTATTTCCTCGCTTCGTTCTACCGTGGGAGAGAACATCCGCGTGTTTCGTTCCGAGATTCCCTTTTCGGTAAGAGCTGCGGAGTGCAGTCTTTCCGGAGAAAGCATCTTCTCTCACGACAGGAACGGCAAGGTCGCAGCAGCGTATGAGGCTCTGACGAAGGAGGTGACAGAGATTGAAGAGCGTGCAAAAAATCGATCTGGGCCTGACCGGGTACGATGAGCTTTTCATGAATGACGCGGAGCGAAAGGAAAACAAGCTCCCGCGCATTTATGATATTCCCCTCTCGGAGATCGACGATTTCCCAGACCATCCCTTCAAGGTGAAGCTGGACGAGGACATGGATCAGCTTGTCCAGAGTATCAAGGAGCGCGGGATCATCACCCCTGTCACCCTCCGACCGAAGGAGGACGGGCGGTACGAAATCGTATCGGGGCATCGCAGAAAGAAGGCCTGTGAGCTTGCCGGCTTTGATACCGTGAAAGCCGAGGTGCGGGAGATGACCCGCGACGAGGCCATCATTCTAATGGTGGAATCGAACCTGCAGCGCTCTGTGATACTGCCCAGTGAAAAAGCTTTTTCGTACAAGATGCGCTTGGAGGCCATGAAGAGACAAGCAGGCAGACCAGCTCAAGATAATTATTCCCCATTGGGGAACAATTCTTTTGGAACAAAATCCTCAGACGAAATGGCTGCGGAAGTGGGAGAAAGCAAAAATACTATCTTCCGCTATATTCGCCTTACCGAGCTCATTCCGGAACTTCTGGATTTGGTTGACGAGGGGCGCATTGCGTTCAGACCGGCGGTGGCGCTTTCGTACCTGCAAAAAGAGGAACAGCGCGCCCTGCTGGAGCAAATCGCCTACGCAGATGCCACGCCGTCCCTTGCCCAGGCCATTAAGCTGAAGCGGTTCTCCCAGGACGGAAAGCTGAATAACGAGGTCATCGAGTCGATCATGAGCGAGGAAAAGCCGAACCAGAGGGAGAAAATCAACATCAAGTACGCCGAGGCCAGAAGGTTTATCCCTGCCAGCGTTCCCTACGAAAAAACCGGTGAGTATATTCTGAAAGCGCTGGAATATTATCACCGGTATCAGGAAAGGCAGAAAAGTCGGAATGACGCAAGATAGGTTCTTCGCCAAGGGAGCAGTCTACCCTTTTGACGCTGCGTCAGCGCCGTTCCCCCTCTCACACTCTCCCCCCCTCATTTACCGGCAATACCAGCTCAAAAGAAAAATAGACAGGCGGTACAGTTGAGAAAAACCGGGTGCGTTCGTACAATATGAGAAAAACAGCCATAGGAGGTCATCCCATGAAAAAGAATCTCATGTTGTGCGCGCTCCTGCTTTCTGTATTGCTTTCCGGTCGCGCCGCAGAGCCCTTGCAAGGGCAAGCGGCAGCAAACACCACGGAGGCTCCTACGCTGCAGGAAGGAACGCCTGCTTCCTTTGAGCCGGTATCCACAGATTCAAGCGCTCCCACCAAAGCACCGACAGAAGCCGCCGATCCAACAGCTTGCATACCAAATGAGGACAAGCACGAAAGCGACCCTGCTATTTCTTCTGAGCCGGTAAGCGCACCCACAGAATCGAATGCGCCGACACCGGAAGAAAACGAACAGGCCCCCGTGCTTCCGGAGAAGCCGGAGAAAACAGAAAGTCCCACAAAGGAACCGTCCGTTCCTGCGATAACCGAGCCGGAACCGACTCCGGAGCCCGAGCCCGCATTTGATATCGACTGCTGGATTTCTTACGCAAAAAACACGGCGGTGAGCTTGGGGCTGACCTTGGATAGCTCAGCAACCGATTGCTGGGACAATCCGATCACCGCGAAGCCGACCTGCATCTACCTGGAGCGAGACATTAACTCACGCCTGAACAGATATGCGAAGGATGGGGAGATAACCGCTGTCTGGATCTGGTACGAATGCGTCGGCACAAGCAGCTACCTGATCTATATTGGGTACGCATAAGCATCAACAAATCAATACACCGAAATGAGCATCGTGGAAGCACGGTGCTTTTTTCATGCCTTGAAGGAGGACAGAACGAATGAAGAAGATTTTCAAAAGAGGAATGTCAGGACTGCTTGCAGTCCTCATGGCATTCACCGTGCTTGCGGGCTTTGGCACGACCACAGCCTTCGCCGCAAGCGAAACAGCGGAGTCCTATATGATTTCCTTCCCCCGTGACGGGGACGCTGCTCAGATTTACTCCGAGGACGCATGGGGACACTCCGCGAAAAACTATATGAACGGCTGGGCAACAGGCTCCAGCAACTACACCACCCTGCATTGCATGGATTCCTTCGACGGGAAGGTGTGCTACTGCATCGAGCCCGGCCTATCCCGAAATGTCGGCGATACCTATCACGGCTTCGGTGAGGATTTTTGGGATAACTATCCCAGCCAGTACAACAACACCATCGAGCCGGACGATATTAAGCTGCTGTTGGGCCGTATCATGCAGTATGGCTATCAGGGCAACCTTTCCACCTCGTGGAGATCGCAGAATGATTCCGATGCGGATAAGCTGGCCCACGCCTTCGCTACCCAGCTGCTCGTTTGGGAAACGGTTGTGGGCGAGCGCGATGCGGACTTTGACCATGTGAGCACCGGCGGCTATGACGAGATCCTGTCGCTGGTTTCCCCCAATCATCCGCTGTATAGCCGAATCATGGACTATTACGACAGCATCGAGTCCAGCGTGCAGAGCCACGCCGTTTGCCCGAGCTTTATGAGCAGAAGCAGCGGCGGCGCAAAGACCATTGAGCTTGCGTGGGACGGCAGTCAGTACATTGCCGAGCTCACGGATACCAACCACGTGCTGTCACAGTTTACCTTCTCTGCCAGTGAGACGGGCTTTCATTTCAGCGTGTCGGGCAATACGCTCACTATCACCACCGATACGGCTCCTACCAGTAATGTGACGATCTCCGCAAGTCGAAGCGCTTCCCGCTGCGGCGTTCTTGTTTGGACGGACTATAAGTACGGCCCCAACGGCGGCGTTCAGGATACCATCACCTATACGGCCTCCGTCAGCGACCCTGTAAGAGCGTTTCTCAAGCTGAAGGTCAGCTATGGCGGCGCTAAAATCATCAAGACCAGCGAGGACGGCAGGGTGGACGGCATTACCTTCACCATCACCGGCGAGGGCGTCAATCAGACCGTTACCACCGACCGGAACGGTGAAATTCGCATCGACAATCTGATGCCCGGTGTCTATACCGTCACTGAACAGAGCTACGACAAGTATGTACCCCAGGAAAGCCACCGTGTTACCGTGCTCGCTGGGCAGACGGCGACGGTTTCCTTCAACAATGTACTCCGTCGCGGTGATCTGACCGTGACCAAGACCTCCGAGGACGGACTGAACCAGGGTGTGAAGTTCCATCTTTTTGGAACCTCCCTCAGCGGTCTGCCCGTGGATGAATTTGCTGTTACCGATGAAAACGGTGTGGCGGCTTTCAAGGATGTGCTTATCGGCACCGGCTACACGCTGGAGGAGATGGACACCGCCATTCGCTATGTGATTCCCGACAGTCAGAGCGCCGCAGTGGAATGGAACAGTGTAACCAATAAGAGCTTTTCCAACATCCTCAAGAAATTCAATGTCACTGTCACTAAGAGTGACTGTGAGGTCGGAACGGCGCAGGGCGACGCTTCGCTTGCCGGTGCCGCCTACGGCATTTATAAGGGCGATCAGCTTGTGGATACCTACTACACCGACGAGAACGGCCAGTTCACCACCGGCTATTATGTCTGCGGCGACGACTGGACGATTCGTGAGATCAGCCCCTCCGAGGGCTATCTTCTGGACAGCACCGTTTATCCTGTCGGTGCAGAGGCGGCCAATTACACCGTTGAGCTGAACGCTGCGCCTGCTGTGGCTGTTGCCGAGCAGGTGCAGAAGGGCAATATCGCCATCATCAAGCACTCGGATAACGGCGATACGCAGATCGAAACTCCCGAGGAGGGTGCAGTATTCGCCGTCTATCTGAAATCTGCCGGCAGCTATGAGGCGGCAAAGGATACGGAGCGGGACTACCTGACCTGCGATGAAAACGGCTTTGCCCAAAGCAAGGACCTGCCCTACGGCGTGTATACCGTGCATCAGGTCTCCGGCTGGGAGGGCCGTGAGCTGATGAGCGACTTTGATGTGTTTATTGCCAAGGACGGTGAGACCTACCGCTACCTTATCAACAATGCCAACTTCGAGTCCTTTATTAAGGTCATCAAGGTGGACGCAGAGACCGGCAATACCATTCCCTATGCGGGAGCAGGTTTCCAAATCTTTCGCCCGGATGGCTCCAAGGTGGAAATGACCTTTACCTATCCGGAGGTTACCACCATCGACACCTTCTACACCAATGACGCCGGCATGCTCATCACGCCGGAGAAGCTGGAGTTTGGCAAGGGCTACTCCCTCAAGGAGGTCTTCGCTCCTTACGGTTATGTGCTCAGTCATGAGGCGGTCAAGTTCGATGTGACCGAAGATAATTCCACCGAGGAAAGCGGTGTGACGGTCGTTGCAGTGAATCTTGGCAACTACGCGCAGAAGGGCATCATCAAGATTTCCAAAACCGGCGAGGTGTTTGCTTCTGTTACGGCGGCGGACGGGGTCTATCAGCCGGTCTATACGGTGCAGGGACTTGCGGGAGCAACCTATGAGATCAAGGCAGCGGAGGACATCTACACTCCGGACGGTACGCTGCGCTGCAGCGCCGGCGAGGTGGTGGATACGGTGCCTACCGGCGCAGACGGCATGGCGGAAAGCAAGCCGCTGTATCTGGGAAAATACGAAATCACCGAGATGAAAGCCCCCGACGGCATGGTCATTAACAAGGACGCCCATACCGCAGAGCTTGTCTACGCCGGCCAGGAGATTGAGATCACCGAAACCGCTGCCAGCTTCTGCAATGACAGACAGAAGACGCGGATTTCTCTTTCCAAGGTGCTGGAGCAGAACAAGCAGTTCGGTATCGGTATGAATAACGAGCTTTCCGCCGTGACCTTCGGCTTCTATGCCGCCGAGGAGCTTACCGCAGCAGACGGCTCCGTCATTCCTGTGGACGGTCTCATCGAGATCATGTCCCTTGATGAAAACGGAAAGGCTGTGCTCAAGAGCGATGTTCCCTTCGGCAGCTACTATGTCAAGGAAATCAGCACCGACAGCCACTATATGCTCTCTGATGAGAAATACCCTGTGACCTTCGCCTATGCCGGTCAGGAAATCCCCGTCGTGGAGCTTGCCGTCAATGACGGAAAGAGCATTACCAACGAGATGATCTACGGGGAGATCCACGGCATGAAGAAGGATGAGGACGGCAAGGCGCTGACCGGAGCTACCATCGGTCTATTCCTTACTGACGGCACAGAGCCTATTCTGACCACTGTTTCCGCAGAGGACGGCAGCTTCTCCTTTACAGGTATTCCCTATGGCGAGTATGTGGTTCGTGAAATCGCTGCACCGGAGGGATATGTGCTGGATGAGACGCCTCATGCTGTGAAAGTGAACCAGAACGGCGCTGTGGTCGAGATCGAGATCACCAACAGGCTCATTCGCGGCAGCGTTCAGCTGACCAAGGTGGATAAAGACTATCCCGATCATCACCTGAGCGGCGCAGTCTTTGAGGTATACCGTGGCGGAAAGCTTGTGGGCCAGATGGAGGAGCTGTCCGACGGCGTCTACAGGCTGGATGATCTGCCCTACGGCGATTACACGCTGAAGGAAACTGAGGCCCCCAAGGGCTTCTTCCTTGATGAGAAGACCTACAGTTTCTCCATTAAGGAAGATGGTAAAACCGTCGTCGTGGAAAATGAGGCCGGAAAGGGCTTTGTCAACCAGGCACAGACCGGAGGCATCCGCATTGAAAAGACTTCGGATGACGGCGTGCTGAAGGGCTTTACCTTCCGTGTGGAGGGCACGGATATCACCGGCAATGCCTTCAGCAAGGACTTTGTGACCGACGAAAAGGGGCAGATCCACATTGACGGCCTGCGCATCGGCGATTATGTGATCTCTGAGGTGTCCAACAAAGCCAACGAGAAGTATGAGCTTCCCGCAAATGTCACCGTAACCGTTCACGAGGGAAAGACGGTCGTTGCCAAGTTCCATAACAAGCTCAAGCCTGTTACGGATATTCCCAAAACCGGAGATACCACCAATATGCCTCTTTGGGCGGCACTTGCCGGTATCTCTGCAATCGGCGCAGGTGCAGCGGCCTTCTTTACCTTCCGCAAAAAGAAGGAGGTAGGCAAGCATGAACGCTAAGGTCATTATCGGCATCGGTCTTGTGGTGTTTATTATCGCAGGGCTGATCGTTCTTCGCCTGAAGAACAGAAAGTAAAACGGCAAGGGGCGGCATCTTTTTACAGATGCCGCCCCGCTTATAAAAGGAGACGCTATGGAAGAGACAAGAAAAATCGGAGATTACTCCGTAAAGTATTCCATGTATATCGGGCACAAGGATATTGCTCTGGGCGAGAATCCCAACGCCGACAAGGATGAACGGTATATGTGCTGCTTTGTAGAGACCAACGCTATTTTCGAGCGCTATTCCGGGGTGCTGGTCAGCGACGATTTTGCGGAGATTGCAAAGGTGTTCGGACAGCGCGTAGCAGACGCAGCCGAGGAAATTATTCAGGAAAACGAAAGAGCCTGTCAGGAGGTCGGCATGAATGAGGAACTCACAACAAATAGTTGTAAGCCCATTTCCTATGAGGATTCCATCGAGAACAAGGTGGTTGTCGTCAAGGGCAGCATTCTCCGGCCTGAGTTCCGCCACGCCAATCACCAGCTTATGCTGTGTACCGGCGGCTTCGGCGCGCAGGCCAATGCGCGAGGCCGTACCTGCTGCTGCATTTCTCTGTACGACGGGAGAAAGACCTCCTTTTATCGCACGGATTTTCTCGGTGTCATGGAGGAAAAGAAGCTTCCCGAATGGGCGCAGAAGGGCTTGGAGAAAGCAAAAGAGATGCACGCGCAGGAAAAGAAACCGACTAAAGAAAGAGGTGACGCAAGATGATCGAGTATGAAAAAAGAGCAATGATCGAGGCAGAGGACAAATATACCTTCCGCCAGAGCACGCAGATTTCCATGCAAACCGGACTGATCGGCCACCTCCGGGCAGACATGGATACAGACGGCAACGGCTTTTTCAGCAGTTGGTTTGATTTCCGGGAGGAGCTGAAAACCGATGAGTTCAAGGCAGAGTTTGATGATGTAATCAACTCTCTGCGTGAGGAAGGCGACATTCTTCATAACCGCAGGGCGCTTGCCAAGTACTGCTATTGCACACCCCAAAGCCGGATGCAGGAGGAACCGGGCTACTATGGCGTCCGTGTGGACACCGAAAAACACGCCTACCTTCTGCGCCTGAACCCGGACAGGGGCGAATACAACCTGTACTGCTATTGCTATCGCCGGGACTGGCTCAATCAGCACCTGAAGGACGCAGAGAAAGGAATCCGTTTTATTGACAGCCATTATAAGGAGCTGTTTCGCATTCCGGATGGCGGCAAGGTGAAAATCCACTATTCGTGGAATGAAGAGCAGATCCGCACCTGCCGCTATATCGACGATTACCATGTGGAGATCGGAAGCAACCTCTATCACATCTGCGAGTTTGCCGAGCGCATGGAATATGGCGGCCATACCTGCGAGCCGGTTCGGGACAACCTGCCCGAGCAGTGCTACAGCGTTCTTTCCGGCAGCGACGAAATCATTATCATCAAGCGCGGCGAAAAAGGCTACTTCAAAACGGACATTCCCGTCACCGACAAGGACGAAGCCCGGAGCATCGTGAATGAGTATAATGCAAAGCTCGGCGTCAGCAAGGCGCAGGAAGAAGCGATGAAGGCCGGCTCCATGTTCGGCTTTCAGGTGCCCGCCGCTGACCCGAGAAATTATGACGCAGGTGGAAACCCTGTGATGCCGAAGGACAGAGGTGATGCACGATGAGTGAGAGCGATTATCGCATCTGGTCTAATGCCGACCTTGACTATGAGGAGTGGAAAGACTGGATGGAGGAAGAATATCCGACGCTTTCCGAGGACGAGCGCGTCGCCATGATGTATGAGGAAAATGGGCATTATCTTGAAGACGAACGCCTGAATTTGGACATCCAGCTTTCGCAGCCGATACTGGTTGTTGCCGATCTGGGGCTTTGGAATGGCAGGCGCACGGGATACAAAGAAATTCCCAGCGGCAATATCCGGGACTGCCTTTACTCTGATTACGACTACACCACATGGTATGTGGACCGAAACGGAGACTTCCGGTGCGATGACACCCACCATGACGGCACAAACCATTATCTCTATCGGGTATATAAGGACAATGTTTCCCAGGCGCAGAAAGACCGGCTCAAAGAAAAAATCTACAACGGCACAGCCACCAGAGCAGACATTGCCCGCATCACCCGCAGGCTTGGTGATGAGATCGGGAAGGTGTACGGCTGGAGCTTTCCAACCAGGCAGAGAGAGCGAGGTGAGGCACGATGAACAACGCACTGCCGAGCGAAAGTTATATTGCCAGACTGGACTATTTGGCTTTCAACGGAAAAGTATGCAGCAGCGTTGAGTACAGCGATGAGCAGCGCTTCCTGGAAGACCTGAAGGAGTCGCTCTATCACGGTGAGCCGCTGTGCGTCGTTCTGTACCGAGACCGGGACGGCAAGACCATTTCCCGCACGTTCCTGAACGACCTGGATACCCTGCCCAAGGGGCTTTTCGTAGAGGACGATCCCCATAGAAAGCCTCCGGCAATGCACCCAAAGAAAAAAGAACACGAACCTGAGAGATAAGGAGAAGCTATGGATAAGAAGAAAGCCATCTGCGAGTATCTCCGTAAAAATCATATTGGCAAAGAAAATGCCATCCACAGCAAGGAGCTTGAAAAGCTGTTTCTGCTTGACGGACGAAATATTCGCCGCAAGATCAGCGCCTTGCGACAGGATGGCTTTCCTATTTGCAGCGATGAAACGGGCTACTATTACGCAGATAACCAGAAAGAGATCAATACCACCGTCTGCCGGCTGAATGAGCTTGTGACGAAGGTGTCCAACGCCAGAACCGGGCTTTTATTTGCATCGATCCTCGGAGAGAATGCGCAGACCGTTGAGGTCACGATCAAAGTAAGATAAGGAGGGAGTTCCCATGCCGAGCAAATACAGAATCATTTTGGAGATGGCGTCCCAGACTGCCAGGGATATCGCCTCCAATGCCGACCGATATACCGATTTTCTGATTACGGCGGCAAACAACTACAAGTACAGCTTTAAGGAGCAGCTGCTCATCCATGCGCAGAAGCCAGATGCAACGGCGTGTGCGGAAATCGACACATGGAATAAACTCGGCAGATGGGTAAACAAGGGCACGAAAGGCATCGCGCTGCTGATCGACAGAGATGTTCCCTACAAGCTGAGACATGTCTTTGATATCTCCGACACCAACAGCCATGCCGGAAGGAACATCACCCTTTGGCAGATGAAGCCGGAGTACGAATATGCGGTATCGGAAAGCCTTCAGGCCGGCTTCGGCGATGTGGAGGAGCCGCGAGATTTCCCGCACCTTCTCATGGATATTTCCGGTTATGCCGTGGAGGATAATCTTTCAGATTATCTCATGGAGCTGAACGCTGTCAAAGCCGGCAGCTTTCTGGAGGAGCTGGACGACACAAGCCTTGAGGCGTGGCTGAAAACCACGCTGAAAAGCAGCGTCGCTTTTATGGCGCTCTCCCGTGCAGGTTATGAGCCGAGGCGGTATTTTGACCGGGAGGATTTCAGCCATCTCTTTGATTTCAACACCGTGGAGGTAATCTCCGTGCTCGGTGCCGCAGTCAGCGATATTTCTGAGATGGTCATCCGGGAAATGGGCGAAACCGTCAAGGAAATGGAGAAGGAAGAAAAACGGAAGATTCGCACATTTGCACAGGAGGGTACTTCTGCGTATCATAAGAACCGAACAGAAAACAAGGAAAGGAGCAACGAATATGGAACTGACCTATACGATGCAGGGGGACTATCTGATTCCCGATCTGACCGTGCCGGAGAGCCCGAAGCTTGGGAAGTATGGAATGCTGCGGCGGACATTTCTCCGCAAACACCGGGATGGGATCTACACCGGGATGCTGCTGAACGGAACACTGAACAGTCATTTGGAGGAGGTGGACCGGCAGGCGCAGAAGATGCTGGACGACCTGACCGAGCAGATGAAGGCGCTGAACGGAGTGACGGAGCAGCTGAAGGCGGAGGATCAGATGCAGTGGGTGCAGATGATGAACTCCATTCGTCACTCGGCGGAGGAAGTGATTCTGAACGACCTGATCTACGCGTAACGCTCCCCACAGTTGAACAGCAGCAGGAAATCATCGCAGAAGCGGAGGAAGAAAAATCTTCCGCTTTTGCTATTTCTCAAGAGGACATCGACGCCATTCTGACACGTGGCAGCGGCATCCATCAGGGCAAATTCCGCATCTATGAGCAGTTTCTCAAACAGGATTCTTCTGAGAACAATATCGCCTTTTTGAAAAACGAATATGGCATCGGCGGCGCGTATCCTGCCGTTTCCGGCAGAAATCTCGATGAAAGCCACGACGCTAAAGGAATCAAAATCAGCAGAGGCAGAATCTCTCGGCCCGATGCAGAAATGCTTTTGCGGTGGAATAAGGTCGAGAAGCGGATCGGGGAATTGATCCGTGCCGACCGTTATCTGAGCCAGCCCGAAAAAGATTTCTATCCTGCCTACCGGGAGCAGGCAGAAGCTCGGAGGAAACGAGGCGAAATCTCTGAGGAGTTCCGGTCGATTGTCTATGATTATAACGACTTCGTGACGCAGCTCGGCGAGGAAAGCAAAGCGCTGAACCTGTATGATTTGTCAAGCTGCTGGGGCGCGTTCAGCGTGGGCGAAAAGAAAATGCACGCCCGTACTGCGGAGGGTGACTTCATCCTCCCCATGATGCGCGAGGCGATGAATGCGATCATTGCGGACAACACCCACCTGACCGCACGGTGCGAAGCCATGCTGGAAGCGTTGAACAGCGATGTGGCAAAGGCCCTTGAGCCGACCTTTGATGAGCTGAACCCTCCCCCGGAGGCCCGGAAGGAATACCGCTATCATCTTGGTGACACGGTCTATATCGGCACGCAGGAATACGAGCTGCTGTCTTTTGACGAAAAGAAGGTCGTCCTCTTTGATACACAGTTCCCGCTGTTTAACAAAGAACTGTCTCGTGAGGAGTTCGATAACCGGCTCAAAGAAAATCCGCTGAATGACAGGCTGCTGCAAGCCGTGGAAGAAGCCTCTGTCGCAGACAATACGAAAGAGAATCCGGATACGCAGGAGACGGAAGCCATACCTGACGAAGAACTGGATGCTCTGCCCATCAGCACCGTCAAAGACGGCGAGGTCGTGACCTACCCCAATGCGGAAGCCTTGCTGGATGATCAGGAAGAAGCGCTCGCTCCGCCTCCGCAGGTGAAAAGAGCCTCCAAGGTTGCGCCTCATATGCTGCATCCGGAAATCAACACCGAGTACCGAACCAACTTCCAAATCGAGAGCGATGATATCGGCGTGGGCACGCCGCTGGAACGGTTCTATCACAATATCCGTGCCATTCAGCTTCTGAATAAGCTGGATGCGGAAAGCCGATTGGCGACACCCACCGAGCAGCGTGTGCTTGCCGACTATGTGGGATGGGGCGGTCTATCCGAGTTCTTCAAGGAGGACAATCCCCATTATACCGAGCTGAAGAATGTGCTTTCCGATGAGGAATATGCGTCGGCAAGAGAATCCACGCTGACGGCCTTCTATACGCCGCCCGTGGTGATCAAGGCGGTGTACAGTGCCTTGGAGAATATGCACTTCCAGACCGGCAATGTGCTGGAGCCCTCCTGTGGCATCGGCAACTTTATGGGGCTTGTTCCCGAAAGCATGAATGGTGCGAAATTCTACGGCGTGGAGCTGGACAGTATTTCCGGGCGAATCGCCCAGCAGCTCTATCAGAAAAACAGCATCGCGGTGCAGGGCTTTGAGAATACAAACCTTCCCGACAGCTTCTTTGACGCCGCAATCGGCAATGTCCCCTTTGGGCAATTCAAGGTGCCCGACAAGCGCTACGATAAGCACAACTTTCTCATTCACGACTATTTCTTCGCCCGCACTTTGGATAAGGTGAGACCCGGAGGCGTGGTGGCGTTTATCAGCTCAAAAGGAACGATGGATAAGGAGAACCCCGCTGTTCGTAAGTATATCGCGCAGAGAGCTGATCTTCTCGGAGCGATTCGCTTGCCGAATGATACCTTTAAGGCTGCTGCTGGTACAGAGGTCACTTCGGATATTATCTTCCTCCAAAAGCGTGACCGTCTGATCGACATTGAACCCGAATGGGTACACCTTGCTACCGATGAAAACGGCATCAAGATGAACTCCTATTTCGTGAATAACCCTGAAATGATTCTGGGCGATATGCAGCTTATCAGCGGAGCGCACGGTATGGAGCCTGCCTGTATCGCTTATGACGGTGCAGATCTCGGAGAACTTCTTCAGGATGCAATTCAAAACATCCATGCGGAAATCACCGAGTATGAAATCGACGATCTTGAAGCGGAGGATGAGGACCTTTCTATCCCCGCTGACCCTGATGTGCGCAATTTCAGCTTCACGGTGGTGGACGGGAAAATCTATTACCGTGAAAACAGCCGCATGAATCCCGTGGATGCTTCTGCAACCGCCGAGAGCCGTATCAAGGGCATGATTGCTATCCGAGATTGTGTCCGGACGCTGATTGAGTACCAGACGGAGGACTATCCCGATGCCGATATCAAGGCAGAGCAGGAAAAACTCAATCGCCTCTATGATGATTTCAGCAAAAAATATGGGCTTATCAGCGCAAGAGCCAACAATTCGGCTTTCAATTCCGACAGCTCCTACTGCCTGCTTGCCTCGCTGGAGGTGCTGGACGATGAGGGCAACTTCCTCCGCAAGGCAGATATGTTCTCCAAACGAACCATCAAGCAGAAGGTAACGGTGCAGTCGGTTGACACGGCTTCCGAGGCCTATGCTCTGTCTCTTGCGGAAAAAGCAAGAATCGATATGCCGTATATGTCACAGCTCACCGGCAAAACCGAGCAGGAGCTGTTTGAGGATTTGAAGGGTGTTATTTTCCTCAACCCCATGCACATAAGCGAAGAGGACGGCAAGCCGAAGTATCTCCCTGCCGATGAATATCTCTCCGGCAATGTCCGTGAAAAGCTCCGTTGGGCAAAGCAGAGTGCGGAGCTCTACCCCGAGGATTACGGAGAGAATGTCCGTGCTCTTGAGGCGGTGCAGCCGGTTGACCTGACAGCAAGTGAAATTTCCGTAAGGTTGGGCGCAACATGGCTGCCTCCGGAAATCATCGAGGAGTTCATGTTTGAGCTGTTCAGCACCCCACGCTACTGCCAGTGGAACATCCATGTTCACTACGCGCAGTACACCGGCGAATGGAATGTGGAGGGGAAATCCTATGACCGCAGCAATGTAAAAGCCCACAACACCTACGGCACCGGCAGAGTTAATGGCTATAAGATCATGGAGGAAACCCTGAACCTCCGAGATGTAAGAATCTTCGACTATATCGAGGACGGAAACGGCAGGAAAACGGCTGTGCTCAACAAGAAAGAAACCGCCATCGCACAGGGCAAGCAGGAGCTTATTAAGCAGGCCTTTGCAGACTGGATATGGAGCGAACCGGAACGCCGGGAGCAGCTAACCAAGCTGTATAACGAGAAGTTCAACAGCATTCGCCCCCGTGAGTATGACGGCAGCCACCTGAATTTCGTGGGAATCAATCCGGAGATCACGCTGAGGCCGCATCAGGTCAATGCCATTGCCCATATCCTCTACGGCGGCAACACCCTGCTTGCCCATGTAGTGGGGGCCGGGAAGACCTTCGAGATGGTAGCGGCTGCGCAGGAGAGCAAGCGGCTGGGCTTGTGTCAAAAAAGCCTGATTGTGGTCCCCAATCATCTGACGGAGCAATGGGCGAGCGAATACCTCCAGCTCTATCCCTCCGCCAATATTCTTGTCGCCACCAAGAAGGACTTCGAGACCAAGAACCGCAAGAAGTTCTGCGGGCGCATTGCCACCGGCGACTACGATGCGGTCATCATTGGGCACAGCCAATTTGAAAAGATCCCCATGTCCCTGGAACGACAGCGTGCCATCCTGCAGCAACAGCTGGATGAAGTGCTGGACGGCATTTCTGAATTGAAGAAAAACCGTGGGGATAATTTCTCCATCAAGCAGCTGGAGCGAACCAAGAAAACGGTCAAGCAGAAGCTGGACAAGCTCAATGACCAGTCCCGCAAGGATGATGTTGTGACCTTTGAGGAGTTGGGCGTTGACCGTATCTTCATCGATGAGGCGCATTACTATAAAAATCTCGCCGCATTTACAAAAATGCGGAATGTGGGCAACATCAGCCAAACCGAGGCCATGAAGTCCAGCGACCTGTATATGAAGTGTCGGTATTTGGACGAGTTGACCGGCGGCAGAGGCGTTGTGTTTGCCACCGGCACGCCCATCTCCAATAGCATGGTGGAGATGTACACCATGCAGAAGTATCTCCAGTACGGAGCGCTGCGCAGGAATGACCTTCTCCACTTCGATGCCTGGGCCTCCACCTTCGGTGAGACGGTGACAGCCATCGAGCTCTCCCCGGAGGGCACGGGCTACCGCGCCAAAACGAGGTTTGCCAAGTTCTACAATCTGCCGGAGCTCATGGCAATGTTCAAGGAGACCGCAGATATTCAAACGGCGGACATGCTCAAGCTCCCCGTTCCGGAGGCCCATTACCACAGCGTTGTCTTGAAGCCATCGGAAACGCAAAAGGAAATGGTGGCCTCTCTTTCAGAACGAGCCGAGCGTGTCCGCAATAAGATGGTGGATTCCAGCGTGGATAACATGCTCCTCATCACCAATGACGGCAGAAAGCTCGCCTTGGATCAGCGGCTCATGAACGATATGCTCCCCGACAGCGAGACAAGCAAGGTGGGCGCGTGTGCGGAGAATGTTTTTGACATCTGGCAGCGCACCGCCGATCGGAAATCGACACAGATGGTATTCTGCGACCTGTCTACGCCCCACGGCGACGGCAAGTTCAATGTGTACGATGATCTCCGGAACAAGCTGATTGCCAAGGGCGTTCCGGCAGAGGAAATCGCCTATATCCATACGGCAAACTCCGAGGCGCAAAAGAAAGAGCTGTTTGGCAAGGTGCGCTCCGGTCAGGTGCGTGTGCTCATCGGTTCCACGCAGAAAATGGGAGCCGGCACTAATGTGCAGACGAAGCTTGCGGCACTTCATCATTTGGATTGCCCGTGGCGACCGTCTGACCTGCAGCAGCGGGAAGGACGAATCATCCGCCAGGGCAACGAAAACAAGGAGGTCGATATTTACACCTATGTCACGGAGAACACCTTCGACAGCTACCTGTATCAGTTGGTGGAATCCAAGCAGAAGTTCATTGGGCAGATCATGACCAGCAAATCCCCAGTGCGCTCTGCGGAGGACATTGACGAAACCGCCCTGAGCTATGCGGAAATCAAGGCGCTGTGCGCCGGCGATCCCCACATCAAGGAGAAGATGGATCTGGACATTGATGTGTCCCGTCTGAAGCTGCTCAAGGCCAACCATCTGAACCAACGCTATTCGCTGGAGGATCAAATCCTGAAGGAGTTCCCCCAGAAAATCAAATCGTTGGAGCAGCGCATTGAGGGCTATCAGGCGGATATTGACCAGCGCAAAAGAAATACCGAGCCCAACGAGGACGGCTTCTCCCCAATGTTTATGCCGGGCGGCACGGTAAGAGAAAAGAAGGCTGCCGGCGATGCCATCCTCGGCCTTTGCAAGACCATGACAAGCCCAGACCCGATTCCTATCGGTCAGTACCGAGGATTTGATATGGAGCTGTCCTTCGACACCTTCAGCCGGGAATATAAGATCACACTGATTCATCAGCTGCGGCACACGGTCACGCTGGGTACGGACATCTTCGGCAATATTCAGCGACTGGATAACACCCTCGGCACTTTTGAGGAACGAATGGCAGCGTGCACCGAGCAGTTGGAGAATACGCGGGTTCAGCTTGAAAACGCAAAGGCTGAGGTACAGAAGCCATTCCCCCAGGAGGAAGATCTTGCAGCGAAAACGGCCCGTCTGAACGAGCTGAACGCCCTGCTAAACCTGGATAAGACGGAAAATGAGATCGTGGACGGTGAGCGAGGCGAGGAAGAGCCGCAAAAAGCGACCATAGACAGAGAACGCTAAGGAGGCAAACCACAGCGGCAGTGCAGGATATCTGCGTTGCCGCTGTGATTTGCAAGCTGGAAAATACGCCGAGCGTGTGATATAATGGGACTGACAAATCGGAATTCGTGATGGTAGATAATATGGAATGGTTTAATGTTTTTGGGCTGATTTTTATTGCAGTCATTATGATACCCAATGTTGTATTTGCGATTAAGTGCAAAGATGGATTTGATAATAAGTGGAACAATAAATATGTTGAGGTCACAGAACAAGTAGGGAGATTGTGTTGTTTCGGATTCATGATAATCAATATTCCGGGAACTTGGTTCGGGTGGTGGTCTGACGAAGCATTTGCACTATATCTGATTGTAGATACCATATTGGTAATGCTTTATTGTGCTATTTGGATTATATGTTTTAAGAAAAACAGCGTTTTCAGAGCATTAACACTTTCTATTATTCCTTCAATGTTGTTCTTATTTAGTGGGATTATGAGTAGGTCAGTGCTATTGATTATTGCATCAGTATTATTTGCACCAAGTCATATTGTGATTTCATATAAAAATGTAAAATGATATTTACAACTTCCAGTTTGTCGATCCACGGTAGCCTTTCAACAGGCTGCCGTATTCGCTTTTCAGAAGATTTTCATTCGCACATTTGCCATGATGCGCATTTGCGGATACAATGTGGGCAGAAAGGACTGGAGGTGCTGCAAATGCTTCGCCGTAAAGCTGAGAAACGAATTGTTGAGCTGTCCCCTGACGAGGCGCGGCTGTTGCGGGAAGCGCTTCTTGCTTTTCGCAACAAGCTACTTTCTGCCGGAAAGCCAACAGAGGATGTGAACGAGTTGATTATCAAGGTGATGAAATGAGGAGGAGCGCGTTTGGCAAACTTTTATATTTCCGATCTGCATATCGGGCATGAAAATATTCTGCGGTTTGATAACAGACCGTTTGCGGATGTCAATGAGATGAATAACAAGCTCATAGAGAATTGGAACGCCAGAGTACGCAGCGATGACACAGTATACATCCTTGGCGATTTCATCTGGGCAAAAGAAAGCGAGTGGCCATCCATTGTTGGTTCACTTGCCGGCAATAAGGTGCTGATACGGGGCAATCACGATCCCAAGCAATTCAGCGCCGCCACAAGGCGCATGTTTCAGGAAATCACGGATTTGAAGGAAATCAAGGACAGCGGCAAGCATGTTGTGATGTGTCATTATCCAATCCCATTCTTCCGTGCAGGTTTTGCCCCAACTGCGTTCATGCTCTACGGTCATGTCCATCAGACGATTGAATACGAGTATATCGCAAAGCTCCGGCGTGAGGTAAAGGCAAACGCTACCGGTTACGGCACACCGAACGGGAACTTCATCAATGTCGGTTGCATGATGCCGTATATGGACTATACGCCGAGAACACTGGATGAGATTATAGAAGGAGATGCAAGGTATCATGAAGAAAATCCCGACGCTCTTTGAGCGGGTATTTGATACATACATTGTCTCCGTGTGGATGACCTGATTTCGACCCAAAACCAAATAATCTTTACGCAGCCGCTTGGTTTCCAAGAGAAATCAGGCGGCTTTTTCTATGGAGGGAGTGATTTTATGATATGGGAAGCCTAATCTACTATGGTGCACTATTCCTTGCAAAGGTGCTTGACAATGCACTCAGCACAACAAAGACAATACTGATTCAAAGAAGTCGGTGGCTGCTTGCCGGGATTGCGGTGGTACTGTCCGACTTTATCTATTTCTGGCTAACAAAGAGAATTGTTTCAGGTGACAACAATTGGGCGATTCTCATCGTCTCTCTTGCTGGCGGCGTGGGCTGTGCACTTGCCTGCCTGTTCAGCGAGAAGTTGTCAAAGGACAGAACCTATGTAAATGTGATCATGTCGGACAATCTCGAAGCTATGCAGAATTTCCGGGACTTTCTGGCTGCGCATCACATTACGAATGTGGCTGCCGACACCTATACCTTGGATTGGAGCAGGAAAACTATCTCCATAACTGCATACCCGGAAACAAAAGAACAATCACGCCTGATTACGGAGTATATCGAACATAGTCCACTGAAATTCAAGCGTGTTGTTCAAAAAACATAAGGAGGAAGCAAAATGACAAACGAAGAACTGAACACCGCTTTATATAAGAAGGTGTTCGCAGAACAGGAGAAGTATCGGGAGTGGCTGCTTTCCCAGCCGCCCGACGAAATCCTGAACCACTGCTACGAGTACACGGTGCGGGAGGACATTGTGCTGGCGCTGGAGGAATACGACCTATCCGATAAGCAGTGCAAGGCGCTCCTGAAATCGCCCAGTCCTCTTGCAGATGTGTTCAAGGACTTCGAAAAGCGGGAGACCGACCACATGGACAACATCCGGGACACCATCGAGTGCCGAGCCAATGCGGTCATCCGGGCCGATTTTCTGAGAGACCGGCGTGAAGCGAGGTGATGCCCTATGCGCTATATTGCAGCGGAGGATGTTGCCAAGGCCAAGGAAATGGACCTTTTGACTTACCTCCGTAATTATGAACCGCAGGAGCTCGTCCATGTATCCGGAAACACTTACTGCACCAGAGAGCACGACTCCCTGCGAATCAGCAACGGAAAGTGGTGCTGGTTCTCACAGGGGATCGGCGGCAGATCGGCGCTGGACTATCTCATCAAGGTGAAGGGCATCCCTTTCACGCAGGCAGCAGAAATTATTCTCGGACGGGAGGCAGAAAAGCCTCCCGTTTTCTATCGCCAGAAGGAACGAAAGCATACGAATTTGCTGATGCCGGAGCTGTCCGAAACAACGGACCGCGTGGAGAAATACCTGCAAGGCCGAGGAATTCACCCGGTTATTATCCGTTATTGCCTGGATAACAAGTTGCTCTTTGAGTCTGCAGATTACCACAATGCGATGTTCGTAGGGTACGACAAGGACGGCAAAGCGAGATATGGCGCTCTGCGCAGCACCGTCAGCAGCTACAAAGGCGAACTGACTGGCAGTGACAAGCACTTCTCTTTTTTCTTGGAGGGAAAGCCGAATACGGAGCACATTCATGTGTTTGAATCCGCCATTGACCTGCTGAGCTTCGCAACCTTGGCGCTGCTTGCCGGGCGCGACTGGAAAAGTGAAACCTATTTGTCTTTAGCCGGTGTGTTTCAGACTAAACGAGAGAATGTTGTGCCGGTGGCCTTGAGCAGATTTCTTGACGAGCACCCATCCGTCCGCAAAATCCATCTGCATTTGGATAACGATGCCGTCGGACGAGGTGCTGTGAAAGGAATTGTTGGCGGGCTGCAAGGAAGGTATCAGGTCTATGACGAGCCGCCCTCCCGTGGGAAAGATGTAAATGACGAGCTGAAAATCCGTGTAGGACTTATGAGAGAAAGAAAGGAGCGGGAACGCACATGAACATTGTAATTTATCAGATCAACCCGGACCGGGATGAGAACAGGGTAGCCTTCTTGAACTATGAAAAACTGGAGCACTTTCAGGGCTCTGCCGCACTTCGCAGCGAGATCTACGACAAGGTGTTCGAGGGCGAGGTGGACTGCGGCACACTGGAGGAGGTGTACCAGATGTTCAACCTTGACCATCCGGACGGATACCGAGGCAGGTCTCTTTCCGTTTCGGATGTGGTTGAGGTCGTAGGTGAGGAAAAATCCACCTTCCATTTCTGCGACAGTATCGGCTTTCGGGAAGTGGATTTTGACCCGGATATGACCGAGCCCCTGAAAGAGAAGAAAATCAAAGTGGTGCTCTGTGAACCAGGCAAGGTTGCCAGAGTTGCAGAGATCGGGACGGAGCTTTCCGATTTGCAGAGGGTGGTCGGCGGGCTGATTGAGCCCTATTATCCCTTTGAAGAGCAGGTCTGCATCGTCTGCAACGACGAGGGCAAGTACAACGGCATGCGGCCCTGCCGCGCCATCTACGGAGAAGGCAGGGAGATGATGGACATTATCTTCGGCCCATTTTTCATTTGCGATTGCAGCACGCCGTACTTCGGCTCCCTCAACAAGGAACAGTTGGAACGGTATAAGAAGCAGTTTCAGAATCCGGAGCACTTCTTTCGGGTCGGCGGGGAAATCAAGGCCGTCCCCTATAAGCCCGAAAAGGACCACGAGCGCTGATGGAGGTGATGCTATGAAGATGATCGACGATGTAATCATAATCGGAATCGACAGCGGCTACGGCAATATCAAAACTGCAAACTGCTGCTTCCCGGCAAGTCTCTCCGCCTATGACCGAGAGCCGGTGTTCAAAGAAAATCTGCTTGTCTTTGAAGGCAAGTTTTACCTGATCGGTGAAGGGCACAAGGAGTTCCTTGCGGATAAGACGCGGGATTTGGACTACTATGTGCTGGCGCTTGCAGCTATTGCGCGGGAACTGAATATCCGAAAAATGACCTGCGGCAAAATCAGAATTGCGGCAGGTCTTCCTCTTACTTGGGTCAGTGGTCAGCGGGACGAGTTCAGGGACTATCTGATGCAGAACAAAGCCGTAGACTTCTCGTTCCGAAATGTTTCCTACCATGTGGAGATTGTGGGCGTGGATGTATTTCCCCAGGGCTTTGCGGCGGTGGCAGACCGGCTTTCTGACTTTCGGGGCGTAAACATGATCTGCGATATTGGGAACGGCACCATGAATATCATGTTCATCAATGACAAAAAGCCGATTTCCGGGAATATGTTTACGGAGAAATACGGTACGCACCAGTGCCTGCTGGCCGTGCGGGAGAATGTCATGCGTGCGCATCACACCACCGTGGATGAGGCGATTATCAACAGGGTGTTCCGCTTTGGTACGGCAGAAATTAAGGAGGATTATCTGAAAACCATTACCGACACGGCCACTGATTATGTGGAGGGCATTTTTCAGAGACTTCGTGAGCACGAGTACAACCCGGAGCTGATGAGGCTGTATGTTCTCGGCGGCGGCAGCTGCCTGATCCGCAACTTCGGTGTGTACGATGCTTCCCGTGTGACCATCAACGATGACATCTGCGCCACGGCGAAGGGGTATGAATATCTCGCACAGCTGAGCTTTAGGAGAGGAACACCACAATGAGCTATAAGCGAATCAGCATCCGGTTTAATTTGGACATCGAGGATGAAAGAAACGCATGGGAACTGCTGCATAGCAGCAGCTGTGGGCCGATCAACAAAGAAGTGATTGATTCAATCAATACCGCACACAAGCTTTCGACCCTTGAGGCTCTTTTGAGAAAGGTTATTTCAGAAGAACTTCGTAATATTTCACTCCACATTCCTTTTGAGCCGGATACGGATTCTGCATCTGATGAGAACGAAAGTAGCATCATGGATTTCCTCGAAAGCTTCTAATGGCATCAATTTGGAGCCAATTTCAGCTATCTTGATACACCGTGGCATCAATTTGGAGCCACATGAACAGGGATACTTTCTTCGGTCTGTCAGATGACCCGTAGGAACAAGAGTGAGATTTAGGACTGCCGTTTCAACAGAAAAAGCCTATTTGAACTACACAGAACAAGAATGAAATATGGGGTTCTCGTGGCATTGTCTTAACAAGCAACGAATCTGTCCGTACAGATTCCGCTTGTCTGGGGCAATGCCCCTGAAACCCCAACAGAAAGGATGAGTGTTTTTGAGAAAAAGAAATTGCAGAGTGGAGGTTTGCTTCACCAAGGACGAGCTGTCCGTGCTTTCCAAAAAAGCCAAGAAAGCAGGGCTGTCCATCGGCGGCTTTGTTCGCCGCAGCGTGGCCGATAAGGAAATTAAGGAAGCGCCGCCTGCGGATATTCCCCTGCTGCTTCGGGCCATGCGGCAGGCGGGGTACAATCTGGATCAGACCTTGAAGAGATTCAACACCACCAATGTGCCGGATATGCCCCAGTTCAGAAAGGACTTGGAGGGAATCAGAGCCGCCACGAAAATGGTATCTGATGCGTACACCTCCGATTATCAGTAATGGCGGTTACATCAATCTGGCCCATAAAAGGACGAGTGGATAAGGTCATCAATTACGCCCGCAATCCAGAGAAAACGCATGACAAGGAAAGACTCTCGGAGCTTCATGAAATCGAAGGTGTGGTGGAATATGCTGCCGACGAGATGAAAACCGAGAAAAGAGCCTATGTCACCTGCCTCCATCTCCACAGCGAGGAAACGGCGGCGCAGGAGTTCATGGAGACAAAGCGGCTGATGCATAATGAGGGCGGCAGGTCCTGCTATCACGGTTATCAATCATTTAAGGCAGATGAAGTGGATGCAGATACGGCACACAGCATTGGTGTCGCCCTTGCCAGAGAGCTGTGGGGCGACCGCTTCCAAGTGGTGATTGCTACCCACTGCAACACCGGGCATTATCACAATCACTTTGTCATAAACTCCGTTTCCGATGTGGACGGTAAGAAGTTCTATAACTCACCGGCGGATTACAGACGGATGCGGGCGGTCTCCGACCGGCTGTGCCGGGAAGCCAAGATTTCCGTGATAGAGTACCCTGCCGACCGCAGAACCAATTACGGAGAATGGCTGGCCGAAAAGAACGGCAAGCCGACCATGCGCAGCAGAATACGCGAGGATATTGACAGGGCGATCCTCGCCTCGACTACGGAGCGTGAGTTCCAGCGTGTCATGAAGGAAATGGGCTACGAGGTGATTACAAAAACGCCGAAGGGCTCGCCGAGGGTCCACCCCATTGTAAGAATCGTGGACGGCGGGAAGAACTTCCGCTTGGACAAGCTGGGTGAATACTACGAGCTGGATTCCATCAAGCAGCGGATTCAGAACAACTACCGCCGCAAGACGCCCTTCCCCGAGGTGGCGGAGGACACGAAAGCGCCCTATTACCAATACAAGGAGAAAGCAAAGAAGGCCTCCGGCCTTTACGCCCTGTACCTATATTACTGTTATGAGCTTCACATCATCGTGCATAAGCCGGCATCTGTAAAAAAGGTGTCGGCTTTTTTGCGTGAGGATGTGACAAAGCTCGACAGATACATTGCTCAGGCGGATTTCCTTGCCAAAACAGGAATTGAAACTGTGGAGACCCTTGCCGACTATAAGGCCGAAAAGGAAAAGCAGGTGGAAGCTTTGACGCAGCAGCGCACGGGACTGAAGAACGAACTGAAGCGGTACCTAAGAAAAGAAGATTTCCAAAGTGCCGAAGCAACCAGAGCCCGGATCGCGGAGCTGACCACAGAGCTGAAAGCCTGCCGAAAGGAAATCGCGCTGTGCACCGACATCGCTGACAGGTCGGAACAGGTTCGTAAGAATCTTGAGCAAATCGAGCAGCAGAAAATCGAACGAAAGGAGAAAGCGGAAAATGAGTTACTCGTCAGGAGAAGCAGCCGAGCAGGTCGTGAGGATGACACTCAACGGCGTTGAGGTGGCTGCAAAAATCAGCGGGAAGGCCGCTGAGCGTTTGGCAGTTTTGCTTTATGCGGTGCTGAAGGACCAGAAAAAGACGCGCGGGAAAACACGGCTCAACAGTATGCTCCGCAGCGGAAAGGAACTCAAGGTCTTTGCCATTGGCGACAGAGATCTTGAAAAGTTCTGCCGTGAGGCAAAGAAGTACGGCATCCTGTATTGCGTTTTGAAGGACAAAACGGCGAACGACGGCCACACCGATGTGTTTGTCCGCGCAGAGGACGCAAGCAAGATCAACCGCATTTTTGACCGCTTCGGCATTGCCACCGCAGACATCGGCTCGGCGCGTACCGAAATCGTCAAGGCAAAGGAGGAGCAGAAGAACGCGGACATTCCTGTTCCCGACCGCAGCACCACGGAAAAGGACAAGGAGGAAGCCTTCCTGGATGCGCTTCTTGCCCCTGCGCCCAATAAGGAGGAGGCGCAAACGCAAAACCCCACGCAAGGCCCGGCTGCGAAATCCCGTCCGTCCGAGCCTACATCAAATCAGCGCGAGAAAGCCGTCAGGGGTATCTCTGATCCAACGGAACGCTCCCGCCCATCTGTCCGGCAGGAAATGAAGGAGATCCGGGAGGAGCAGAGACAGAGGACGAGCTCCGCGCAGAAAACCAAGGACGAACCCAACAGAACCTCTGAGCACAGGCCCGTGCCGAAAAAGAAAAAAGACAAGGAGAGATGACCATGGCAAACTATGATGATATTTTCAATGCCTCCGCGCAGAAGGGTACGGAGGATAAGAGCTTCGTTTCCTTCAACAAGGAGGAGTGGGCTGCACAGAAGAAGCAGGAGCGCGAGAGCGCTTTTGCCATGATTGATGAGACTGCACAGCGCATGGCAAATGACGGTGGCCTTTTCCAATCCTATTTGGATGTGCAGGCGCGTTTTGACCGCTACTCTGTGGGCAATGCGGTTCTGATCACCGCCCAGAAAGCCGATGCCACCCAGCTTTCGGATTTTAAGGGCTGGAAGAATAATGGCGTGTTCATCAAAAAGGGCGAAAGCGGAATCGTATTGCTGGAACCCGGCGAGGAATACACCAAGGAGGACGGCACCGTGGGTGTCAGCTACAACTCCAAAAAGGTGTTCGATATTTCCCAGACGACCGCAAAGGTTAAGGACCGCCCCGCAATGAAGCGGGACGAGCGGCTGCTTCTGAAAGCCATCATCCACAATGCACCTTGCCCCATCGAGATCAGCCAAAAGCTGCCGGAGAACATCAACGCGGTATATCGTCCCGACGACAAGAAAATCTATGTTAGACCTGGGCTGGAGGCCGGTGACATTTTCCGCGGCATTTCTCAGGAGCTTGCTCATGCACATCTGGACGACGGCGCATATAAGCGCAGCGACCATGCCTTTACCGCCTACTGCGTGTCGTATGTGCTCTGCAGCCGGTACAATGTGCCGAAGGATATGTTCCGCTTTGACAGACTTCCCGAAGGATTCTCTACGATGGATGCCCGCAGTATGAGAAACGAGCTGTCCAAGATCAGAGATGTGGCCAATGAGATATCGTCCGACATGGCGAAGGTGCTGGACAAGAGCATGAAGCCCAAGGAACGCAGGGATGAAGCGAGATAAGGAGGTACCCCAATATGGCTGAGGAAAAGAAAGTCGTCACGCTGGACGATTTTGAGCAGCGTCTGATGGTCAGCGGACTGATGGATTTTCGGAACGATCTTCTCCGGGACGAAAAGCCCACAGAAGACATTAACGATTTGATCCTGAAGGTCATTGATGCCCCAACAAAGAAAGAGAAACGGAGAGCCGACCGTGAGGCAAGATAAGCTCTCCAAGCAGAATGTGATCCTTTATCTTTGCGGCATAATTCCGGTTGTGTGGCTCGGCCTGTTGATTGCTCCCTGCTTAAAGGATGGATTGCCCGGACTGGTTCAGCAGTTCGGATCGGTGATGCAAAACCCATTCCAGATACAGCTTTGTGAGGACAGTGTAAAAACTGTCCTCACTTTGCTTTTGGTGTACGGGATCGCCATCGGCGTCTATCTCTCCACGGAGCACAATTACAGACGGCGAGAAGAGCACGGATCAGCCAAATGGGGCACGGCTGGTTCGGTCAACAAGAAATATGCCAACAAGGATAAGACGGAAAACAAGCTGCTGACGCAAAATGTCGCCATCGGCCTGGACGGAAGAAAGCACCGCAGAAACCTGAATGTGCTGGTATGCGGCGGTTCCGGTGCAGGCAAAACACGCTTCTACGCCAAGCCCAACATTATGAATGCGAATACTTCTTTCGTTGTGCTTGACCCAAAGGGTGAACTGCTCCGGGACACTGGCCATCTGCTGGAGGAGAAGGGCTATGAGATCAAAGTCCTTGACCTCATTGATATGGAGAAGAGCCATTGCTACAACCCGTTCGTGTATATCAGCAGCGATGATGATATTCAGCGGCTTACCACAAACCTTTTTAAGAACACAACGCCCAAAGGCAGTCAGACGCAGGACCCGTTCTGGGATCAGACTGCGGCAATGCTTTTGAAAGCCCTTGTCTGCTATCTCCATTATGAGGCTCCGCCCGATGAGCAGAACTTCTCCATGGTCATGGAGATGATCAGAGCCGGCGATGTAAAGGAGGACAACGAGGAGTATCAATCTGTTCTCGATGAGCTTTTTGAGAGATTGGAGGAAAGAAACCCGGAGCATATCGCTCTCAAGTATTATCGGGCGTATCACTCCGGCAGCGCTAAGACACTGAAATCCATTCAGATTTCCCTTGTCTCCCGTTTGGAAAAGTTCAATCTGGATTCGCTGGCCGGCATTACCCAATGCGATGAACTGGATTTGGGGCAAATCGGCGAAAAGAAAACGGCGGTATTCGCCGTGATTCCCGATAACGACAGCTCCTTCAATTTCATCGTGGGTATGCTTTATACCCAGCTGTTTCAGCAGCTCTACTATCAGGCTGACTCCGTTCACGGCGGCAGATTGCCCGTGCATGTGCATTTCGTCATGGACGAGTTTGCCAATGTCGCCCTGCCGGATGAGTTTGATAAGCTCCTGTCCACCATGCGAAGCCGTGAGATTTCCGTTTCCATCATCATTCAGAACCTTGCGCAGTTGAAGGCTCTGTTCGAGAAGCAATGGGAGAGTATTGTGGGCAACTGCGATGAATTTCTGTACCTGGGCGGTAACGAGCAGAGTACCCACGAGTATGTTTCCAAGCTGCTGGGTAAGGAGACCATCGATACGAATACCTACGGACGGTCTCGCGGCAGAAACGGAAGCTATTCCACCAACTATCAGCTTGCCGGACGAGAGCTGATGACACCTGACGAAGTGCGTATGCTGGACAACCGGTACGCACTTCTTTTTATACGCGGAGAGCGCCCCATCCGGGATCTCAAGTATGATATCCTTCATCATCCCAATGTGGCGCTTACGACGGACGGTTCCGCACCGGCCTATACTCACGGCGAAGATACCCGAAGTATCGCTTCCATGGCGTTCAGCTTCGACAAGAAGGCTGTCAAAAACGCCGAAAAGCTGGAGGCAGAAAAACACGAATTCTTGCTCTACTCGGAAGAGGAGCTGGAAGAACTACTTGACGAAAAGGAGAAAAAAGACAATGAAGAAACTTAATGCAAAGAAGAACACCAACAAGCCGGAGATTCCCGGCAAGGTCAAGAAGGGCTACCGCATTTATGTGATGGCTGTCCTTGCCCTTACGCTTACCATGAGCATGGGTGTGACCGCCTTTGCCGCAGGCGACCCCATTACCGTCGTCAACAACCTCAGCGACTTTATCTTCGGCCTCATCCGTGCGGTCGGCCTGATTCTGCTTGGCTGGGGCATTGTACAGGTCGGTCTCAGCTTCCAGTCCCACGATCCCAGCCAGCGTTCCAACGGTTTCCTGACCCTGGCCGGCGGCGTCATCATCACCTTTGCCAAGGAAATCCTCAACCTCATTGTTGGCTGATCCGGTTTCCGCAAAAGGGGCGGTCGTAAAGGCCGCCCCGAAGGGAGGTGTAATGAATGTCGGATAACTGGGTTGTTCAAAACCTCGAAAATGCGTTGGAAGTATGGAACGATAAGCTGTCTGAGATTTGGCAGCTGATCACGCAGTCACCGCAGACATTCAAAGGCGGCTCGATCTGGTCGATTATTTGCAGCATCCACGGAGCGCTGCAGGCCATCGGCTATGCTCTTCTGGTTCTGTTCTTTGTGGTGGGAGTTGTGAAAACCTGCGGCTCCTTTGCAGAGCTGAAAAAGCCGGAGCACGCGGTGAAGTTGTTCGTCCGTTTTGCGATTGCTAAAGGCCTGATTACCTACGGCATGGAGCTGATGATGGCGATTTTGGAGATTATCCAGGGCGTGGTCAGTACGATCATGAATTCTGCCGGATTTGGGAGCCCACAGGCCACGGTGCTGCCGCAGGAGATCATCACAGCGGTGGAGGACTGCGGTTTCTTTGAGTCTATACCCTTGTGGGCGGTGACGCTGATCGGCGGCCTGTTCATTTGGGTGCTGTCCTTCGTGATGATTCTGAGTGTATATGGTCGCTTTTTCAAAATGTACATGTACGCCGCGCTTGCGCCGGTTCCGCTTTCGGCCTTTGCCGGAGAACCTACGCAGAACATCGGCAAGAGCTTTCTGAAAAGCTATGCGTCGGTGTGCCTGGAGGGAGCGATCATTGTTCTGGCCTGCATCATCTTCTCCGTGTTTGCGTCCAGCCCGCCTGTTGTTGATCCGAATGCAGCTCCGGCTTCTATGGTGTGGAGCTACATCGGCGAGCTGATTTTCAACATGCTCATTCTGGTCGGCGCTGTAAAGATGGCAGACCGGCTTGTGAAGGAGATGATGGGGATCTGATATGGCAAAGCGTGTACTGAATCAATGGCGCGGATATACCGTGGCTGATTGCGATTGCAAATATTGTCTCTATTACGGCGGCAGAAAGAAAGGCGAAGTAAATTGTCTTGCAGAGGAATGTGTCTGCAAGGGGGAGCTTCAAGAGGCTCTGCGCCGGGAAAGGAATAAAAATGGAGGTCAAAATCAATAGAGAGATTCGGAACTATACCGAGTCCATGTTTTTCGGACTGTCCCTCAGACAGTTCGTTTTTTCTTTGCTGGCTGTTGGCGTTGCGGTGCTTTTGTACTTTGTTTTGAAGCCCTATGTGGGGACGGAAACAGTTTCGTGGATGTGCATCCTCGGTGCCGCTCCCTTTGCGGCAATGGGCTTTGTGAACTACAACGGTATGACCGCAGAGCAATTTGTGTGGGCTTGGCTCCGCAGCGAAATGCTGGAGCCCAAGCAGATCAAGTTCGAGCCGGTGAATATCTACTACGAGGCGTTGAAGGACGCTATCGATGAACGCGAAAAGGAGGTTTCCAAGCACAATGATTAAGAGCATCAAAGCAATCCTTGCACAGGACAAGGAAAAGTTTAAGGTTCCGAGAAAGGTGCAGGATCTTATTCCAATCAAGAACATCTGGCCGGATGGCATTTTTAAGGTTGGGAATAAGTTCTCCAAATCCTTCCGATTCTCGGACATCAACTATCTGGTGGCGAGCCGCGAGGACAAAGAGAGCATGTTTCTGACATACTCGGAGCTTCTGAACAGCTTGGACAGCGGAGCTACCACGAAGATCACCATCAATAACCACAGACTGAACAGGTCGGATTTTGAGGAATCCATCCTGATGCCCATGAAGCAGGACGGGCTGGATGAGTACCGCAAGGAGTATAACGATATGCTCCTGGACAAGGCGACGGGAGCAAACGGCATTACGCAGGAAAAGTATATTACCATCACCGTGGCCAAGAAGGACATCGAGGAAGCACGGGCATATTTTGCGAGAATCGGAGCGGATTTGACCGCCCATTTCGCAAATCTGGGCTCTAAGTGTGTGCCCCTGAACGCCGTTGAGCGGCTGCGCATTCTCCACGACTTTTATCGCCCCGGTGATGAGGCGGCATTCTCGTTTGATATGAACCGGAAGGCGCGTCTGGGGCATGATTTCCGTGACTACATCTGCCCGGACAGCATAGAGCGTACTGCGGATCATATCAAGCTGGGCGAGAAATATGCCAGAGTGCTTTTCCTCAAGGACTACGCCAGCTATATCAAGGACAGCATGTTCTCGGAGTTGACCGAGCTAAACCGCAATCTCATGCTCTCCATTGATGTGATTCCCATTCCTACCGATGAAGCCGTCCGTGAGGTGGAGCGCCTCTTGCTGGGCGTGGAAACGAACATCACCGGCTGGCAGAGAAGGCAGAATCAGAACAACAATTTCTCCGCTGTTGTTCCCTACGACATGGAACTTCAGCGCAAGGAATCCAAAGAGTTTTTGGACGATCTGACCACCCGTGATCAGCGCATGATGTTTGCGGTGGTCACAATGGTGATTACCGCAGACACCAAGGAGCAGTTGGATCTGGATACGGAAACGGTGCTGTCTACGGCGAGAAAGCACATGTGCCAGATGGCGACGCTGAAGTACCAGCAGACGGATGGCCTGAACACGGTGCTGCCCATCGGGACGAGGAAAATCAACGCATTCCGAACGCTAACCACGGAGAGCCTTGCGGTGCTGATGCCCTTCAAGGTGCAGGAGATCATGGATAAGGGCGGCATTTACTTCGGTGAAAATGCCATTTCCCACAATCTCATCATGTGCAACAAGGCAAATCTTCTGAACCAGTCCGCTTTTCTGCTGGGCGTTCCCGGTTCCGGTAAGTCGTTCTCGGCAAAGGAATTGATTACTTTCCTCATTCTGAACACCAACGATGATATTCTGATCTGCGACCCCGAGGGAGAATACGCGCCGCTTATCGAAGCTATGGGCGATCTCGGCTCGGTGATCCGTGTATCTGCCGGCGGCAGAGACAGATTGAACGCCATGTATATGGTGGACGGGTACGGTGAAAACAACCCCATTGTTGTAAAGTCGGAGTTCATCATGTCTTTGATCGAGCAGATCGACAAGAAGGGCGTCGGCCCGCAGCACAAGTCTATTATCGACCGCTGTATCACCAATGTGTACCGCAATGCGGCGGACACCGGGACGATTCCTACTCTCTGCACCCTCCGCGATATGCTGCTGGAGCAGCCTGAGCCTGAAGCGAAGCAGATCGCGCTGTCCCTTGAGCTCTATACCACCGGCTCTCTGGATATCTTCGGCAAGCAGTCCAATGTAGACCTCGACAAGCGTGTCGTGGTGTTCGATATTCACGGCCTCGGTTCCCAGCTCAAGCCCACCGGGCTGCTGGTGATTACGGACACCATGCTCAACCGCGTGACGCTGAACTGGAAGAAGGGCAAGCGCACCCATGTCTTTATTGACGAGTTCCATGTGGTGTTCGAGAACGAGTTCTCGGCGCAGTTCTTCAACTCCGCATGGCGACAATTCCGTAAGCGCAACGCATACCCCACGGCGATCACGCAGAATGTGGAGTATCTGCTGGATTCCGTTCAGGCCAGCACCATGCTTTCCAACTCGGAATTTGTAGTTATGCTGAACCAGGCTGCCTCCGACAGAGGGCAGCTTGCCAAGCTCCTGAACATCTCCAATGAGCAGATGAGCTATATCACCAATGCCGACGCCGGCTGCGGACTGATTAAATACGGCTCTGCGCTGGTGCCCTTCATCAATCGGTTCCCGCAGGACACCAAGCTCTATCAGCTTATGACCACGCGCCCCGGCGAGGGCAAATTTGCAAGAGGACGGGATTAACCCCGTCCTCCATTCTTTTGGGAGGAATACAAAATGAAAAAGAAAACCCTTGGAATCATCATCGTTTCCGTACTCGGTGCGGCAGCGATCTTTTGCAGCGCCATGTTTACGCATCAGTATCTGGATGCGAAGAACAGCAAGGCGACATTTGACGATCTGACAAATCTGATTACGGAAATCGACGAGCTGCAGAAGGACACCGAAGCGGAGGAATCCCGCCTGAGCGCAGAAGAACTGGCGACGGCAGAGGCGGCGCTGGCCCGTGAAAAGTATGCGGCGCTGTTTGCGCAGAACAACGACTTTATCGGATGGATCAGAATTGATGGTACGAATGTCAATTACCCCGTCATGCAGACTCCGAACAAGCCGGACTTCTATCTGAAGCGCAGCTTTGATAAATCATACAGCGACTACGGTGTTCCGTACATCGACGAGGCCTGCATGACCGGGATCAGCAACAACCTTGTGATTTATGGGCACCACATGAACGACGGCTCTATGTTTGCCGACCTCTGCAAATACGCTGATGCTGACTTCTGCAGGGAGCATCCGACGATTGCCTTTGACACGCTCTCCAGCCTCGGCAAATATGAGGTCGTTGCCGCTTTCAAATTCAATACGAACCGCGAGTCCTTCAAGTACAACGAATACACGATGATGGATGAAGTACAGTTTGCCGAATTCATGGAGAATGTCCGCGCAAGACAGCTCTATGACACGGGCATTACTGCTGAATACGGGGACCAGCTTTTGACCCTTTCCACCTGCGAATATACCTATCCCAACGGTCGCTTCGTTATCGTAGCGAAGAAGGTGTGACTTGTCTGCTCTGAAGGGAGGCGATGGCTTTGGGCAGGATAAAAACAAGGGAAAGCACAAAGGACATCAAGGTCCTTGATAAAGCGGCTGTTGTCTCCGAGCGCATGAAGACGGCGCTTGTCCGCTCCAAGGATCAGGCGGAAAACCTGATGGACGATGGGCAGATTTCCCCCTCCGAGTACGCGGAGGACAAAATCCGCTATGCCGCTGAGGATGTGACCGATCAGGTTTGGCACGAGGTCTCCGACCAAACGAAAAAAGCCATTGAAAGGGGCAAGGAGGTACACCGGGAGCACCGCAATGAAAAGCGCATCCGCAAAAATGAAGAACGGGTTCGCCGCTATGAGGAGGAGCTGCGTAGGGGCGCGCCAAGCAGAACACCGCAAGAGGAGGCTGCACGGCAGGCAGCGCGGCAAAATACGGAGGCCACACGGACAAGCATCCGGAGCAGACGAAACCAGACCATCAAATCTGCGGAGCGTACCGAGCGCACTATCAAGCAGTCTGCTCGCTCTACCGGTAAACAGACCGTAAAAGCCGGTGCAAAGGGAACGGTAAAGTCAACAGAGAAAGCCGTAAAGACTGCGGAGAAAACCTCCAAGGCTGCCATCAAAACCGCAGAGGCAACGGCGAAGGCAACGCAAAAGGCCGCACAGAAAGCGGCGGAGATTGCCCGTCAGACTGCCATAGCTGCCTACAAAGCGGCTGTTGCGGCGGCGAAAGCTGTTGCGGCGGCAATCAAGGCCATCGCAGCGGCGATGAAAGCACTGGTTGCAGCCATCGCTGCCGGGGGCTGGGTTGCGGTCGTGGTCATTGTTGTTATCTGTCTCATTGCGCTGATTGTCGGCTCTTGCTTCGGCATTTTCTTCTCCAGCGAAGATACCGGCTCAGAAAAGACGATGCGGCAGGTCATTCAGGAAATCAACATGGATTACCAGAACGAGCTGGATGCCATCAAGGATTCCGTTGAATACGATGCGCTTGAAATGTCCGGTTCTCGGGCCGTGTGGCCAGAGGTGCTGTCGATCTATGCCGTCAAGACGACCTCCGATCCGGATAATCCCCAGGAGGTAGCAACGATCACTCCGGAAAAGGAACAGCTTCTGAAGGACCTGTTTTGGGAGATGAACGAAATCACCCACCGGACGGAAACAAAGACCGAGACGGTCATTGTGGAGACGGATGACGGCAATGGTAATATTCTTGAGGAAGAAGTGCAGGAGACGATTACGACGCTCTATATTACTGTCAGCCACAAGACGGCGGATGAGATGGCTGCGCAGTACGGTTTCAATGAGGATCAAAAGCAGCAGCTTGCAGAACTGCTTGCGCAGGACAGCAGCATGTGGGCGGCGGTGCTTTACGGAATCTATGGAGTGGATGACCAAATCGTTGCCGTGGCGCTGTCGCAGGTGGGCAATGTGGGCGGAGAGCCCTATTGGTCATGGTACGGCTTCGGCAACCGTGTGGAGTGGTGCGCCTGTTTCGTCAGCTGGTGTGCGAACGAATGCGGCTATATCGACACCGGTATCATTCCCAAGTTCGCAGGCTGTGTCAACGGTGTCCAATGGTTCCGGGAGCGTGGGCAGTGGGCGGATAACGTCATGGAGCCCTCGCCCGGCATGATCATCTTCTTCGATTGGGATAATAAGGGCAGCTCTGGCCCGCAGGACGGCCAAGCCGATCATGTTGGCATCGTCCAGAAAGTCGAAAACGGCGTTGTCTACACCATCGAGGGTAACTCCGGCGACAGCTGCCGCGTCAATCAGTACCCGGTTGGCCATTATGAAATTCTCGGATACGGAGTACCGAACTACTAACAAAAAAGCCACCGACTCACTTTTGATGTGGGTCGGTGGCGCTTTTTTTGTTTACGGGTTGCATTTCTTGCAGGGGTCATATCCTTGGGAAATCAGATCATCTCTGCTTCCGGTATAAGTCTGCTTGTTCTTATCACTCATTTGTTTGACTGACGAGCAAGAAGGATAGTGAAACTTTTTCGTATTGACATTCAGAATGTAGGTGCTTTCAATATTTTGGGCTGGAGGATTAGATTGTTCGGTTTGCTTCGGGGGTTCTGTTTGTTGAGTACCAGCAAAAGAACTATCCCCAGTTGCGTAGTTTATCGAAATATCTGGCTGGACATTGTAGCAATATACATTAAAGCAAATGCCATCTCCATTGTCCTCAACAGAGTATGCTTCCAGCAAAACACCGCTTGCAAGGAGATTGTTGCCTTCAAAAATTGGCGTCGAACGATAAAGGATATGATTTCCGGTTTCTTTCACATAGTCTGCAACCATATTCTCGAATGGCAGCATTCCCTGAATGTTTAGATAGCGAGTTCCGGTTATGAGATTTTTCGTGTTGGCATTTTCACCGGAAAGCTGATAGCCGATCAAGTGGCAACGATTATAGAGGTATTTTCCATCTACATTATCGTATTTTACAGTATGCCAACCTGTTGGTTTAACACTTCCGATAGAGCCTCGTTCTTCGGTCGGCATTAAATCTTTTCCGATTGAAGCTACACAAACGCCACATCGCCCCAACGAGTCAAGATCACTGTAATACTCGTATGAGTTGGTTGTATAGTCACTCTCGGTAAAATACGGAATATTGTTATTGATTACAACATAGGGCGAACCGGAATAAGCAGGTATCTCGCTAATGGAAAAGGAAGAATTGCTTTCTTTAGCGGGGGTAGTCGCATTGCTTGTCGCTGGCGACTCAGATGTTTCCGAGGATGATGGAGTATCTAAGCTTGTGTCGGATGGGGTCGTCATTCCGGCAGAGGAATCCGAAATGGTATATCCCGGCGATACCGTTGGCGGCTCAACCGTACCTCTTTCAGAAATACATCCGGCTATGATAATACAAGTGATGAGCGCCACTGAAGCTGCGATAGAGCCAATGGCAATTTTCTTTTGCCGTGCTTTCTTTTTCTGCGCTGCTTCTTCCGCAG
>OGQX01000674.1_pt1 | contig 36962 bp, 37 predicted proteins | sample 1553291 | NCBI WGS metagenome assembly OGQX01 (sample SAMEA2580030, study PRJEB22360) | human gut metagenome | biome: human gut; feature: human-associated habitat; material: faeces | place: Denmark | collected 2008/2010
GTTATAGGTAGATAAGACAGAGTAACAGAAGAACTAAACAGACAGAGTAACAGAGGAGACATAATAAGGACGTTTTTCTTGTTATAGGTAGATAAGACAGAGTAACAGAAGAACTAAACAGACAGAGTAACAGAGAAACATAATAATAAGGAGAGAGATAAGCGCTTTATTGGGTAAGGATAGCGATGTTATAGACAAAAGACGGATATGTTGAACAAACTGACATTTTAGAGGCCTTATTTTGGCGTTCTTTGCCAACAAGGTGTGGGGCTCGCTGAATTTTCGCGTTTTCAAAGGTTTTTATTAAGTTGTTGAATAACAGATAGATACAGAGACATGAGAAATTCCTGATGTCTACAAAACACATGAGAAGAACGACTAAAGCCACTGAAATGATCGACAAACTTCACCGAAACGACCGACAAAAATCACCGAAATGACCGACAGAAACAACTGAGATGATGGAAAGATGCCTCTGTTTTGCCTTTCTTTTCCCGTTTTTCTCTCATTCACATCTTTGTGGCGTCTCTAGAATGGAGCTGCGAACTGACAAGCTTTTGTCTGTTCTTTTCACAAGTAAGAGAAGATTCATCAGTACGGATGTCGGCATGCCACGAGCCTCCAGTACGCCTTCCTGCGGGAATATCCATTGCGCCATTAAAAACTATTTTGACGGAAGCCGACATTCGCGGAAGAGTAACCTGCGAAAATAATATGGTTAAAGTTGTGCAAAGCAATGGTAAGTTAGGAAAATTATATTAATTTTGTAGGGTTAGAATTAAGTGAGAAATGAAAATAGGATTGTTTATACCCTGCTATGTAGACGCTCTGTACCCTGAGGTCGGAAAGGCTACATATAAGCTATTGTGCCATCTCGGACTGGACGTGACTTATCCCGAGCGTCAGACCTGTTGCGGTCAGCCGATGGCTAACGCCGGTTTTGAGCCGATGGCCAAGCACCTTGCCAACAGTTTCGAAGAGATGTTTTCAGACTTCGACTATGTGGTTGCTCCGTCAGCTTCCTGCGCCGCTTTTGTGCGCGTCAACTATCCACGCTTGTTGCCGCAAGACCATCAATGTGTCACGCCAAAGAACACCGTGGACATCGTGGAGTTTCTGCACGACATCGTGAAGGTGAAGAGCTTGCCCGGCAGCTTCCCTCATGTGGTCAGCGTGCACAACAGTTGCCACGGTGTACGCGAGTTGGGACTGTCATCACCGTCAGAACGTAACATCCCGAAATATAACAAGATCATCGATCTGCTGCAACTCAAAGAGGGCATCACCATCAAAGAGCCCGAGCGCGTGGACGAGTGCTGCGGCTTCGGCGGCATGTTCTCTGTGGAAGAGCCCGACGTGTCGGTACGCATGGGTGAGAATAAGATCGAGCGCCACATGGCCACAGGTGCCGAGTATATCACCGGTCCCGACTCTTCCTGCCTGATGCACATGGAAGGCATCGCACGGCGGGAGAAGAAGCCAATCAAGTTTATCCATGTCGCACAAATATTAGCTAACGGTATCTAAGCATTATGAGTACTATACATTCAGAACGAGCACACGAAATATTGAAGCAACGCGACAAGGTCGATCACCACGACGCTACTTTCTGGCAGTTGCGACAAGGCCGCGACAAGATGGCAAAGGGGCTGCCGGAATGGGAAAGCCTGCGCGACCACGCCTCAGCCATCAAGCGCCACACGCTCACCCATCTGGCCGACTATCTGGAGCAGTTCAGCAGTCAGCTCGAAAGCCGTGGCGTCATCGTACACTGGGCCAAAGACGCCAACGAACTCAACGAGATGGTCTACGGCATCCTCGAATCACATAAGGTGACGAAGATGGTGAAGTCGAAGTCGATGCTCACCGAAGAGTGCGGACTCAACGCTTATCTCGAACAGCGCGGCATCGACGTGGTGGAAACCGACCTCGGCGAGCGTATCCTGCAACTGATGCACCGTGCTCCGGCACATATCGTGGTACCGGCCATGCACATCACCAAAGAGGAGGTGGCCGAGACTTTTGAGGCTAAAGGCATTTCCAAAGACAAAGGAAATACCGATCCGACCTATCTGACCTACTGCGCCCGCAAGAGTCTGCGCCATGAGTTTATGGAAGCTGGTGCCGGCCTGACCGGCTGCAACTTTGGCGTGGCAAAGACGGGTGACATCGTCGTCTGCACCAATGAGGGCAATGCCGACATGACAACGTCTATGCCGAAACTCCATATCGTGACGATGGGCATCGAGAAACTTGTACCCGACTATGAGAGCCTCGCTGTATTCCAACGTTTGCTCTGCCGCAGCGCCACAGGACAGCCGACCACCGGCTTCACGTCGCACTTCCGTCAGGCACGTCCCGGTGCTGAGATGCACGTGGTGCTTCTCGACAACTGGCGCAGTGACGCACTGGCCAACCCCGAACATTGGGAGACGCTGAAATGCATCCGTTGCGGTGCCTGCATGAACACATGTCCTGTCTACCGCCGCTCTACCGGTGCGAGCTACACCTATTTCATTCCGGGTCCCATCGGTGTTGACTTGGGTATGCTGGCTAATGCACGTCAATATAGCGATAATGTATCGGCCTGCTCGCTCTGCTTGAGCTGCGACAACGTGTGTCCGGCAGAAGTCAAGCCCGGCTCACAAATCTATCTCTGGCGACAAAGTCTTGACAGCATTGGCAAGGCTGATCACTTGAAGAAGTTCATGTCGGAAGGCATGGAATTGCTCTTCGATCATCCAACGCTCTACACTGACGCGCTGAAACTGTCGCCACTGGCTAACCTCGTGCCGGAGATGCTCACCCACTACAGCCACCTCAATCCATGGGGACTGGGACATGCCAAGCCTAAGTTTGCCAACCAGTCGTTTCATGGCTGGTGGAAAGAGCAACAGAAAAAGAAGAAATAGTCCGCGACGTCAAGCGATTAGTAATAATCGACAACGATGTCAAACGACTCGGAATAACAGTTATCAAAGTAACGACAAGCAATGAGAAAAGAAGAATTGCTCCAGAAACTACGCGCCAACACCAAGGTGCAATACGATATGCCTGCCATGGACGATCTCCACGGCATCACCTATGCTGACCCTTATCAGCAGTTCGCCGAGATGACAAAAACAGTAGGTGGCCGCATTGTGGAGGCTCGAAAGACCGATGATCTCAATCAGATCATCCGCAACCTCTACCCTGATGCTAAGGTCTTCGCCAGCAACCTGCCTTACATCTCCATCGCCCAGCGCAATCCCGACACCGTGGCAGAGGCTCAGGATCTCAATGGCACTGATGTAGGTGTCGTTGAAGGACAACTCGGTGTGGCCGAGAACGCTTGCATCTGGGTGCCACAGACGATGAAAGAGAAAGCAGTGTGCTTCATCTCGGAGTATCTCGTCATCATCCTCGACAAGCAAAACATCGTCAACAACATGCACGAGGCTTACCGTCGCATCGAGATGGATCCGCGATACAACTTCGGTACGTTTATCAGCGGACCGTCCAAGACTGCCGACATTGAGCAGGCTCTCGTCATGGGCGCACAAGCTGCCCGTGGCGTCACCGTGCTGGTACTGAGCTAAGTGAATACAGAGCAGGAAGAGCTTTCTTCCTGCTCTCTTTTAACCAAATACAATAGAAATGAACGTTGCCCCCTTACTCTCTACTTTAGGGATTCTGCTTAGTTCTCCAGTTCTGTCCCTCCACGCTGCAACCGAGAACTGCCAAATGGTTGAGCAGACCACAAAGGCAGACAGCCTCAATGCCGACTCTGCCGTGAGCGCATTCCGGTCGCAAGAGGAGATGATTGTCAGCAAATGGCAACGACAAAGTAAGCTTCATCTCACAAATTTTATTGCTACGGCTGTCGAAGGATCGCTACGAGGCATGATGGCACAATGGTTGCCAGACGACAAGACGAAGATCGTAGCACTATATAATAAGGTGTGTGGTGCTCAGCTCTCTGCCACTGCCATGAAAGCAATTATCTCCAAAGACGTCAACGCCATGCTTAGGGAGCTCAATGCTCACCGTAAATCTTTCGCCGTAGCGCATCCACAACAAGCCACAAAAACGGGATTAAACCGCCGTGCAGGTGGATTTACTTATCCTATCGTGCGTCAGAAAGTGGACTGCCCATTCGCCGACTTGCAAAAGATGCAAGCCTTGCAGGGCGAAGTAGATTGGACAGCGTTGGGACTGACGGCTGAGCAAGTGGTACCGAAAGGATGTGGTCAGCAACTATTGAAAGGCATTGACCTAATAAAAATCGATCAGCATGCTTCACCTGACCTTAACCGTATTGCTCCGCTCGTCAACCGCATAGCAAAGCAGATGACTTGGTACATCAGCAAATCTGTCTATGCCACAGTAGACCATAGTTACGCAGTCATCAGAAAAAAAATACAGTAAATGCGAAATTGCAGGGCACAGATCTTTTTATGCCAAATTATATTTGTAATTCCAATCTTATTTCTTAATTTTGCAACGAACTAATAAACATGCGGCTTATGACAACATTTGCATTGAACAATCTGTGGAACTATCTTCAGGGGTTGTCACTCTCTCAGAGCGATAAAGAATGGTTGGCCAACAAGTTGGTCATGCCAAACAAGACAACCGATACTACCGATGCCGAGAAGCGCAAAGCTCAGTTTCTGAAGTTGGCTGGTTCTTGGTCTGACACAAAGGAAGGCGAGGAATACTACCAAATGATGAAAAGACGTAATGAAGAACGTCCCAACAATAGATCTTGTAATCTTTAATAAGAACTCTTACTGTCGTCACGCACAATACCAAGCATTTTGAAAAAATGCCTGGCTTCCATTGCGTTGACTGGGTCGACACAAGCAATTCAAGCAAATAATCTTTGTCTGTCACTGTTTAGAAAAAACAAAGTTTGTTATTCCTTAAATCTATTGATGGTCTCCACCACATAGCGGATTTCCTCATCCGTCATCGTCTGATTGCACGGAATGCTTAGTTCTTCACGATGAATACGTTCCGTAATGGGCAATGAGAGTGTATGCCATTCCGGATAGCAGCCCTGCCGATGTGGCGGAATGGGATAATGTATCATCGTGCCAATACCTTTTTGTTTCAAATATTCCTGCAACTCATTACGATAAGCACAGAGTACGGGGAAGATATGGAAGACATGATCCACGTCTCCACGTAGCCAAGCCTCAGCACCGGGAAGCGTGACCATTGGATTTGAAATATGCTGGGCATAATAAGTAGCAATCTGCTTACGTCGCAGATTGTCAGCATCCAAGTAGCACAACTTCACGGAGAGCACAGCTGCCTGTATCTCGTCCATGCGGCTGTTGCGGCCTTTGTAGGGGAAGACATACTTGCGCGAAGAACCGTAGTTGCCCAAAGCCCGACAGAGAGCAGCCAAGGAAGCATCGTCGGTGGTTATAGCACCGGCATCACCTAAGGCACCAAGATTCTTTCCCGGATAGAAGCTATGAGCCGCGGCATCTCCCAAAGAGCCAGTCCGTCGTCCATCGAACATACAACCATGAGCCTGTGCGTTATCCTCAATGAGTAACAGATGATGCCGACGACAGAAGTCGACAATCTGATGTGTCATGGCACAACGGCCATAGAGATGCACCAGCAACACAGCACGTGTGCGGTCGCTGAGATGATTCTCAAGCTGACTGTCATCAAGTTCAAGCGTGTCGAGCCGTGGTTCCACGAGCACAGGCTTCAAGCCATTCTCCGTGACGGAGAGGATAGAAGCTATATAGGTATTGGCCGGCACGATGACTTCATCACCATCCCGTAACTTACCTAATTCTTTATAAGCACGAAAGATAAGCGTCAGCGCATCGAGTCCATTGCCGCAGCCCACACAATGCTGCGTACCAATAAACCGGGCATAATCATTCTCGAATCGTCGCGTTGCCTCACCTTGGAGATACCAGCCGCTCTCGATGACCTGCTTCACAGCCGACTCTATCTCGTCTTGATGCTGCGCCGTGACCCGCTGAAGGGAAAGGTAAGAAATTTCCATTATAACAACCAATGATAGGTATCGTAACAGACGCCCCGACCTCCAAAGCCTTCCTTGTGGGCTATGAGTCCTTCATTGATGACACTGCCGTTCTCTTCCGTGGAACTGCCAAAGTCCAAATAAGGATAGTCTGGATAATCGTGGTACATCAACTGATTATAAATGGCTTCCATAGCTCCATACTCCTTACCCACATGATTGGTACTGCTGTACTGCCCATGCACCACTTGTTGAGTCAGATAGACGGTCAACCCACCTATTATCTCATGATCCTTGTAGGCATTGTACTGTATGATACGGTCCGGAAAACGTGACTTCAAAAGTTCTATCTCTGACAACGTGTGCACAGGCTTGGCATGGAACCTCTCCGCCAGATTATCATCCAATATTTTCCAAAACGCTTCCAAACTACCATCTTTGACCACCGTAACCCCATTGTCAAGCGCTTTGCGGAGCAACCTACGATGGTCTTTACGCCATCTTTGATGCCGCTGCATAAAGATAGTAGTACCAATATTTCTTGAATATAGCTGGGCATGACATTTCCAAAAGATAGCGTAAAGGTCTTCTTCAGAAGGATGAAGATGGTAAATCCAGGGTATCGGCTTGTAATACACCTCCCGGATCCTCGCAGCTTTGAGGTATCTGTTTAACTCATCAAACAGTTGGCACGTCTCGGTGATGGTAACATTATAATCCATGATGAGTCCCCCGTAAGTCAGTCCAAAATGGGAATAAAGGATATTGTCTTTGATATGTGCCGGCAACAACGCATAGAGACGTGGTCCTTTATAGAACATAAGGGAATAATCAGCAAAACGGTCGCGGTGGTAGTCCATGTAATCCCGATAAAAGAGGAAAGTGGCATTCCTGGCTTTTGAGACATATTGATCCCATTGCTTCTTGTCAAGATCAGAATATCTTCTTATTTCGAACATGAGATGAATTTTAGAAAGGAAGAATAATCACGAATGTAGTCGCTCTCGTCGAAAGAATCCTCGGCCAGAACAAGGCAGACAGCACCAGAAGAGAAATTCTCCAGAGTGCGCCAGATACCCTTGTCGACGAGCAAACCTTCATAAGGCTTGGTCAGCAGATATTGCCTCTTCTCATGCCCGTTGTCCAACGTGACGGTGAAGGCACCACTGACCGAGACAAGGAGTTCACGACAATGGATATGGGCATGTCCACCCCGTCCTGCATCCGTGGGAATGTCGTAAGTCCAATACACACGACTAACCTGGAAGGGAATGTCCTTGCATTGTTCCACCACAGTGAGGTTGCCGCGTGGGTCTTCTATCTTTTTCAGAGAAATGATTTTTCCTAACTGATCCATGTATTGATAACGACAGCCACACGGTTTTATTTTGGCCTAAGGGGAATTATTAAACAATAAACACTAAGACATGGCGTTACAGAGAAATGGAACAGAGACATTCATCAGACCTGAATTCTGACAAGCCAACACTTCGCCATGCCACAATACCTTCGATGAAGCGAAGGATGAAAGGCAAGGATTACCATGAACGGACTATCTATATGATTACACTCGTCGTCGCCGGCAGGCGGAAGTTGTTTGGAGAGATAGAGGGGGATATTCGTTCGTGTTACGGCGAGGCCAGCTATCCGCATATCGTCCTCTCGACGTTAGGGGAGGCGGTGAAGGAGCAGATAACGGGATTACCCAGGTACTACCCACAATTAACGGTTAGTGGGTATCAGATCATGCCCGACCATCTTCATCTCATTCTCTTCGTGCATGAGACGCTTCCCTGCCACCTTGGAATGGTAATACGGGGATTTGTGCAAGGTTGCAACAAAGCCTACCGCCGCATCGTTCCACAGAAAGCAGTGACAGCCCCGGCAACGGAAAAGCGTGACCGGCGTGGTGACGGTATTCTCTTTGAACATGGTTACAACGACAAAGTACTCCTTCACCAGGGACAGCTGAAGACATGGATACACTATCTTGCCGACAACCCCCGGCGTCTGATGGTAAAACGCTCCTACCCTGACTACTTCCGCGTTCAGCGGAATATTCAGGAGAAAGGTGTCACCTTTTCAGCTATCGGAAACCTTTTCCTCCTTCGCAAACCGTTGCTGCAGGTACAGTGTTCACGCCGTCTCTCCGAGACGGAGATTCAGGCTGTGACAGTGCGCGCCTTGACGGAATGTGCCGCAGGGGCGGTGATGGTGTCTCCCTGCATCTCCCCCGGGGAGAAAGCCGTGATGCGCACAGTCTTTGAGAAAGGCTATCCGGAGATCGTCCTGCTGGAAAACGGCTTCACGGCTCTTGCCAAGCCTGGCGGAGCTCGCTTCGATGCCTGCGCCCGAGGGCAGCTGCTGCTGTTAGCACCCTGGGAACATCATACTGACAAAAGGGTCATCACCCGCCTGCAATGCACCATGCTCAACAACATGGCTGCTGCCCTCTGCAACGGAGAAAGGCTATGAGCCACAACTCTTCGCCTTAAAAAGGCGAAGCACAGAACGAGACGCACCCCTTTACGAGGCGAAAACCTGAACGAGGCGAAACCCTGAACGAGGCGAAAACCTGAACGAGGCGAAAACCTGAACGAGGGGAAAACCTGAACGAGGGGGCGTCCTGTGCTTCGCTTTTTCAAGGCGAAGGCGTAGATGGCATGCCTAAAAGCTACTTCTTCATATACGGATCGGTGCCAAGAACGGTCTTTGCCAGGCGTTTGGTCTTGTCACGCAATGCATCCATGTCACAGCCAACCTTGTCGTAGCAGACAACGACGCCCATGCGACGGCCGACATGTGCCACGGGCTTACCGAAGATGCGCACACGGGCATGATCCTCACGGCAGACATCCTCCAAATTGTAGTCAAGCGGCTTGTCGCTGTCTACGGGTGAAAGCACCACAGCCGAGGCACCACTGTGCTCAAGATGGATAGCCGGGATATCCAGTCCCATCACAGCACGGAAATGAAGTTCAAACTCGCTGAGGTTGGTACAGTGACTCAGTGTCACCATGCCCGTATCGTGCGGACGGGGACTCAGCTCCGAGAAGATCACCTCGCCCTGTTTGGTGAGGAAAAACTCCACTCCCCAGATGCCGTAACCCGTGAGTGCCTTTGTCACCTCGGCAGCGATATGTTGTGCCTGCTTCAAGGCCTCATCACTGATAGCGTAGGGCATCCAGCTCTCGCGATAGTCACCGCCTTTCTGTACGTGGCCGATAGGCGGACAGAAGATGGTAGGCCCGTGTTTCTGTGTAACAGTGAGCAAAGTAAACTCCGACTGGAAGTCAATGAACTCCTCAATGATCACTTCCTTCACATCTCCACGTCCTTCCTCCATGGCATCACGGAAAGCCTCTTTCAGCTCATCGTCGTTGTGGACATAGCTCTGTCCGTGACCTGACGATGACATCAACGGCTTGACAACACAAGGGAAGCCAATCTCGTCTGCGGCACGCTTGAACTCATCGAAGGTCTTGGCATAGAAATACTTGGCCGTGCGCAGTCCCAGCTCCTTCGCGGCTAAGTCGCGGATAGCCCGACGGTTCATCGTATAGTTGACCGCGCGAGCCGACGGCACCACCTGTATGCCCTCCTTCTCGAAATCGAAAAGACGCTCCGTACGAATAGCCTCAATCTCCGGCACAATGAGGTCTGGATGATGCTTCTCCACCACGGCCGTGAGCGCATCACCGTCGAGCATGGAGAACACCTCACGCTCATCGGCCACCTGCATGGCCGGCGCATTGTCGTACTTGTCGCAAGCGATAACATACTGCCCTGCACGCTTGGCAGCAATGGTGAACTCCTTGCCCAGTTCACCGGAACCCAACAACAATATCTTTTTCATAATTACGAATGTTGAACGATCGATTACGAATGTTGAATGACCAAAACTAAACGGCCAATATTAAATGACCAATACTAAATAACCAATATTTAATGGTCTAAGAAGAGAGAGCTGTGTCGAATGCTAAGGCTGATCATAGACGCATAGCCTCAGCACGCTTTTTCACCAACTCGGGCAACTTGCGCCACATCATCTGCCACTCTGGAGAGATGGCGATGCGACGCAGGTCTGTGTCAATGATATGCTGCATCTGCTCAACGCTGATATGATGCTTAGCGGCCAACTGCTCCACACTTTGCGGGGCTTGATTTCTCAATCCGAAATAGCTCTCGACGATATCTTTGTCAAGAGCGCCAAGCATTGTGAGCAGTACATCCATGTTGGCTCTGTCACCATCCGTGATGAGCAGAGCCGATGAACGCATCAGTCGCAGAAAAGCAGCTAAGCGATTAGAGAGTGCGTCCATGACGCTCCTTTCCGTACATGATATCGTAGTATTTCTGGTAGTCGCCCGAGGTGACCTCCTCGATCCATTTCTGATTTTCGAGATTCCATTTGATCGTCTTGACAATACCGTCGGCAAACTTCGTCTCAGGATACCATCCCAGTTCGGTCTTTATCTTTGTCGGATCGATGGCGTAACGCGCGTCATGCCCCAAACGGTCAGCGACATGCTCGATGAGCGAGTCGTTGATCCAGCTGATATCAATGTCACCGTTGGCATCCTTGACCTGCTTCTTCAACACTTGGCGCAGGTTCTTGTCGGCAGCCATCATGTCGTGAATTGTCTTGATGGTAAGCTTCACAATGTCGATGTTCTTCATCTCGTTGTGCCCTCCGACATTATAAACCTCACCGGCTCTGCCCTCACGCACCACCAGATCTATGGCTTTGCAATGGTCTTCGACGTAAAGCCAGTCACGCACATTGAGTCCCTCGCCATAGACAGGCAGTTTCTTGCCGTGCAGAATATTGTTGATGATCAACGGAATGAGCTTCTCGGGGAAATGGTACGGACCATAGTTGTTGGAGCAGCGTGTGATGCTCACCGGCATGTGGTAGGTATCGCGATAAGCTTGTACAAAGAAGTCGGCACTCGCCTTACTGGCAGAGTAAGGGCTATGCGGGCACAGCGGTGTGGTTTCCGTGAAGTAGCCTTCCTGACCCAATGCACCATAGACCTCGTCGGTGGAAACCTGGTGATAACGCTTACCAGGTTTCCAAGTAGGATAGCCCTGCGCATCCTTACCCGTCACCCATGCACGCCGTGCAGCATCCATCAAATTCTGTGTACCGAGAATGTTCACGCTCAGGAAAAGCTGGGGATCCTCTATCGAACGGTCGACATGGCTCTCAGCTGCAAAGTTCACCACATAATCAATATCGTTCTCAGCAAACAGTTTATCCGCCAACTCACGGTCACGGATGTCACCCTTGACAAAGAAGCAACGTTCATTGTCTATGTCGTCCTTGATGGTACCAAGGTTTCCTGCATAGGTCAATGCGTCGAGGATAATCACCTTGATGTCATCGTTCACATACTTTTTGTGGAGCAGATACTTGATGAAGTTTGAGCCGATGAATCCAGCGGCTCCTGTCACAAGATAAGTTTTCATATGATGCTTATTAAAATATTGTCTATTCTTTGAATGCTACACCTTATTATATATAGGGAGGCTATCGCGAGCCCAACTTCACTACTTCGCAATCACGGAAATCATTCCCGTCAATCGTCAGTCTGACGATCGTTCGTTCCAATTGCCATCCCGACATTCCTGCGGCACCTGGATTGATGTGAAGGAGGTCAAGTTTCTTATCAGGCATGATTCTCAATATATGAGAATGCCCGTCGACAAAGAGTTGTGGCGGATTGCGTCGCAGCATGTCTCTTACCGAGGGATCGTAATGACCGGGATAACCGCCGATATGCTTCATCAGCACATCGACCTCCTCACATTTAAATCGCAGGATCTCGGGATAGCGGGCACGAACATCCACATCATCAATGTTGCCATAGACAGCCCGGAAGCGCGGGCGCAAATCCTCGAAAGCGTTGGCCAGCGACAGGCTGCCGATGTCACCTGCATGCCAGATCTCATCACAATCTGCCATATAGGTGACATACTTCTCGTCCCAAAAGCCATGTGTATCACTGATGATCGCTATTCTTTTCATAGATTGTCGTTGTCAAGGTTTAATCTCAGAGTGAATCTCATGTTGCTGCAAGTCAAAGCGCTTACGGATGAACTGAGTGATGAAGTCCAATGTTCCTTCCAGTCCCAGCACGCTGGAGTTGATACACAAGTCGTAGCTTTCCGCTGCTCCCCACGTCTTTCCAGTATAGTAATTGTAATAGGATGCGCGCTCCTCCTCATGCTTGTGGATATATTTCCGTCCGTTTGCCCTGTCGAGGCCATGTCGTTTGCAGACACGCTGCAGCCGCTGGTCGATATTTGCAGAGATGAAAATGCTCACCGTGTTTTTCATATCCCGAAGCACATAGTCAGCAGTACGTCCCACGAAGACACAACTACTTTCTTCGGCAGCCTTGCGGATGGCATCGCTTTGAAACTGATAGAGGCTTTCCTGCGAGAACTCATTTTTGTAATAAGGACTCTCGCCAAAGAGTGAACCGTGGATATGAAAGAGAGAACGAAGGAAACCTTTGTGCTCATCGTTCTGCTCGAAGAACTTCTCACAGAATCCACTTTCCTTGGCAGCCAAGTTGAGAAGCTCCTTGTCGTAAAACTTACAGCCGAACTGTTCTGCTAACTGCCGGGCGATGATCCGGCCACCGGAACCTATCTGCCGGCCAATGTTAATGATTATCTTCTTGTCCTCCATGTCGAGTCAGTTGTTTTACATATTAGATTTTCTGACAAACCAAATCATCGTCACCCCTGCCATCACTGCCGCAATAAAGTCCGAAGCCGGTAAGGCATACCAAACACCGTCAATTCCGAAGAACAGCGGTAGTACCAGCAGCAAAGGCAAGAGGAAGATCAGTTGTCGGGAAAGAGAAAGGAATATGCTTAGTTGTACTTTTCCTATACATTGGAAGAATGTCGTGATCACCATTTGCGCTCCCACGACAGGGAATACCAGCATGTTCAGCCGGATGGCCTTCACTGACATCTTGATCAACTGCGGATCGCTCGTGAACAAACGTGCCACAGCATGCGGCAGAAACATTGCTACCAGCCAGCCCACCGTCATGATACATACGCCGGCCATAATGGAGATGTCTACTACACGACGCAGACGGTCGAACTGCTGACTGCCATAGTTATAACCTGCTATTGGCTGCATACCCTGGTTGAGTCCCATGACAAACATCATAAACACCATGCTCAACGCATTGGCGATGCCATAGGAGCCGACGGACAGGTCTCCGCCATAGCGCACCAACTGGTTATTCATGAAGATGACAATGATGCAGGCGGTGGCGTTCATCAGGAAAGGAGAGACACCTATACTCAGAATCAACTTCACCAGACTTCCCTTCAAACGATAGATGCCCCGCTTGAGATGGAGCAACTGACGTTTGTCGGCAAAGAACTTCATCTGCCACGTCAGCGCAATGCTTTGGGCGACAACAGTTCCCAAGGCTGCTCCCCGTATGCCCCAACGCCAGCAATAGATGAAGATGAAGTCAAAAACTATGTTCAAGCCCACCGACATGATAGTAGCCATCATCGCCTTGCGTGGCTTACTCGCTGCACGCAACACGGCGTTCATGCCAAAATACATGTGAGAGACGACGTTGCCCAACAGGATGATCTGCATGAAGGCACGTGCATACGGGAGTGTATGGTCGCTTGCGCCAAAGAAGCGAAGAATGGGATCGAGGAAGATAAGGCTGACCACGGAGAAGGCTACACCTATAATAAGGTTGAGTGTCACCGTGTTGCCAAGAAGCTGTTCTGCCGTCTGATAATCACGTTGTCCAAGCTTCACCGATATAGAAGTAGACGAACCGACACCTACTGCTGCACCGAAAGCGGCGCCAAGGTTCATAAAGGGAAAAGTGATGGCAAGACCCGAGATAGCCATTGGACCCACCACCTGACCGATAAACACACGGTCGATGATGTTGTAGAGCGAAGCTGCCGTCATTGCCACCATTGCCGGCAATGCATACTGCAACAACAAATGCCCCACGGGCTTAGTGCCCAAGGCCAAGGTCTCTTTCTTGTTATCTGCTTCCATATATTTGCAAAAGTACGAAAAATATTTGGAGTTTTGCCTTTTTCCACGTACTTTTGCAATTCTAAACAATAGTTTTTTAGTTTATGCGCAACGTCGTAGCCATCATTGTCTTCTTTTTACTGCAAAGCGTCGGTGCTTTTGCGGCAAAGGGGCGCATTGCATATCCTGGTGGCAAATTCTATATCTACCGTCTCTCTTTAACTGACAAGAAAGGTTCGCCCGGCACGCTTGACCATCCTGAGAAGTATCTTTCCCAAAAGGCTCTCCTCCGCCGTAAGCGCCAACACATATCCGTCGACTCGCTCGACCTGCCCCTGTCGACTGTCTATCTCAACGGGCTCAGAAACGAAGGCGCACAAGTCATCGGCGGCAGCAAATGGAACAACACTGTACTCATCCGCACCAAGGACACCACTATCATGGCCCGTCTGCGCACCCTACCCTACGTCAAAAGTTCCATTCGTGTATTCAAGGCTCCCGACTCCACGACCGTGATGCTTCCCGACGACATCGACAAAGAGGCTCTTGGACAGAAAGCCTCCAGCGACCTCTATGGCCGCGGAGCCATCCAGCTCGACATGCTCAACGGCCGCAAGATCCATCAGGCTGGCTTTCGGGGCAAGGGCATGCTCATTGCCGTCATTGACGGCGGATATATGAATGCCGACAAACTCGCACGCCATTATCACTTCAACATCGTCGGGCAGCACGACTGTGTGTGGCCTTACGACGACAACGTATACCATCTGCTGAGCCACGGCACAATGGTGCTCTCCACCATGGCTTCCAATGTCGATAGTGTATTCATCGGCACGGCTCCCGACGCATCTTACCTGCTGCTGCGCAGTGAGGACGGACGCAGCGAGCAGATCGTGGAGGAAGACTACTGGGCGCAGGCAGCGGAATACGCTGATTCCGTGGGTGCCGACATCATCAACTCATCGCTGGGCTACACCATCTTTGACGACGAAAACACAAGCATCCGCTATCGCGACCAAGACGGAAAGACACAACTCATCTCCCGCTCTGCTTCCACACTGGCCAGCCGGGGCATGGTGCTCGTGTGCAGCGCGGGCAACGAGGGCATGAAGTTTTGGAAGCGCATCGGCTGTCCCGCCGACGCTTTCGACATTCTCTCGGTAGCCGCACTCTCCGACGACAGTGTCAACGCGCTCTTCTCCTCACTCGGACCTTCTATCGACGGACGCGTGAAACCCGACGTGGCGGCTCTTGGCGTGGGGGCTACAGTAGTCAGCGGAGCCGGAAAGATCATCCATGCCAACGGCACATCGTTTGCCTCGCCCATCCTCTGCGGCATGGTGGCGTGTCTGTGGCAGGCCATGCCCGACAAGACCGCCTACGAGATTATCGATATGGTCAAGAAAGCCGGCAACCGCTACAGCCATCCCGACAACATCTTCGGCTACGGCATTCCGGACTTTAACCAGATCTTGGAAAGCCAACGCACAACCATACCCATGCCCCGACAATGAAAGCCTTAACCCTATACGAACTCAACAATCTCGTCAGAGACGTCATCTCGGCTACGCTCGACAGACCTTATTGGGTCGAAGCCGAACTGTCTGAGGCACGTGAAGTGCGTGGCCACTGCTACATGGAACTGGTGCAGAAAGATCAGTTATCCGCTACGCCGGTGGCACGCGCCTCGGCGAAATGCTGGCACAGTGTATGGATGAGGCTCAAACCGCGCTTTGAGCAGGTCACAGGGCAAACGCTCCATGCAGGCATGAAAGTGCTGCTGCTTGTCACTGCCAATTTCCATGAGGCGTATGGCTTCTCATGGATAGTCCAGGACATTGACCCTACCTACACGATGGGCGACATGGCCCGTAAGCGACAAGAAATCATCCGACAGCTCAAGGAGGAAGGAGTCTTCGACCTGCAACGGCAGTTGGAGCTTCCGCTTTTTGCCCAACATATCGCTGTCATCTCGAGTGAACAGGCTGCCGGATATGGTGATTTCTGCAATCAACTCGACAACAACGACTATGGTTTCTACTTTTCCTACACGCTCTTCCCAGCCATCATGCAGGGTGAGCAAGTCGAGAGCAGTGTCATCCATGCACTGAATGACATCTTTGACCGGGCCGACGATTTCGATGCCGTAGTGCTCATCCGTGGTGGTGGCGCCACTGCCGACATGAGCGGTTTCGACACGCTGGCACTCGCCGAAAACGTGGCCAACTTCCCCCTTCCCATCATCACGGGCATCGGACACGAGCGCGACGAGAGCATCCTCGACATGATCTCGTTCCAACGAGTGAAGACACCGACAGCAGCAGCAGCCTTTCTCGTCGACCATCTCGCGGAAGCTGACAGCCATCTGCAAATGCTCGGGCAACGCACCGTGACGTATGTCAACACGCGTATGCAGCAAGAGCACAGCCGTCTCGACCACCTTGCCCACCGCATCCCGATGCTTTTTTCCCTTGTCAAGACCCGCCAAGGGGCGGTCATCGACCGGTTGGAACAGCAGATTCTTTCGCTCATGCGGCAACAGATCTCTCAGGCCCGCTACCACCTTGAGCTGATTCATGGACACACGTTGCCAGCCCTCACGCAGAGACTCAGTACAGAGAAGCACCGGCTCGAACAGTACGGTCTAAGGTTGAAGGCCGTGGATCCACAGATCATCCTGCAACGCGGCTACAGTCTGACAACACTTCATGGCAAGGCCATCCGCGATGCCTCGATGATCAAAGAGGGCGACACCATCGAGACACGCTTCGCCAAAGGCTCTGTTACCTCTATCGTTCAATCACAACAGCAAAAACATCACGCATAAACTATGAAAGCAATAAAATACGAGGATGCCATCCGACAACTGGAAGACATCGTAGAGAAATTGGAAAACAACGAGTTGGACATCGACGAGATGCCTGAGGCCTTGAAGCGCGCGCAACAGTTGCTCAAGCTCTGCCGTGACCGGCTCACCAAGACCGACGCTGAGATACAAAAGATACAAGAGGAAGCGAAAGATGCACCTAATGCATAATTTTTCGCGATCTGTTCAAAAAACAAGAATAGAAAGTTGCAAATTACAACTATTATGTGTAATTTTGCAGTAAATTATAAGAAAGCAATTTAAAACGTATTGTGTATGAAAGATTTAGATTGGGGTAATCTGTCATTCGGCTACATGAAGACAGACTACAATGTTCGTTGTTACTATCGTGATGGTAAGTGGGGCGAGATAGAGGTCTGCTCCGACGAATTCCTAAAGCTTCACATGGCAGCCACCTGCCTCCACTATGGTCAGGAGGCTTTCGAGGGTCTGAAAGCTTATCGCTGCCCCGACGGCAAGGTACGTATCTTCCGTGTCAAGGATAATGCTGAGCGCCTGCAGAGCACGTGCGAAGGTATCGTTATGCCGAAAGTGCCTACAGAACTGTTTGAAGAGATGGTCAAGAAAGTCGTACGCCTCAATCAAGAATATATCCCCACCTATGAGAGCGGTGCCACGCTCTATATCCGTCCGCTGCTCATCGGTACGAGCGCACAGGTGGGCGTGCATCCCTCCAAGGAGTATCTGTTCATGATCTTTGTCACACCGGTGGGTCCTTACTTCAAGGGTGGCTTCGTCTGCAACAAATACGCTATCGTCCGCGACTACGATCGTGCCGCTCCTTTAGGCACAGGCCGCTACAAAGTCGGCGGCAACTACGCTGCTTCTCTGCGTGCCCACATGTACGCTGCCGGCAAAGGCTATGGCAGTGAGTTCTATCTCGACGCCAAGGAAAAGAAATACGTCGACGAGTGCGGTGCCGCCAACTTCTTTGGTATCAAGAACGGCACTTATATCACACCGAAGAGCACGTCTATCCTGCCTTCTATCACCAACAAGAGTCTGATGCAGATTGCTGAGGATCTGGGTCTGAAGGTAGAGCGCCGCCCCGTCCCAGAGGAAGAACTGCCTACCTTTGAGGAGGCTGGCGCTTGCGGTACAGCAGCCGTGATCTCACCGATCTCTGAGCTCGACGACCTCGACACGGGCAAGAAATATGTCTTCGGCGACAAGCCGGGACCCTGGTCAACCAAGCTCTACAACACATTGCGCGGCATTCAGTACGGCACCGTAGAGGACAAGCACGGCTGGACAACTGTCGTCATCGAGTAAGTAAGGAAGTCTACACCTCTTTTCTTTATTATAATAGCCGGAGCCTTCGGGGGTCCGGCTATTTTTATTACATCATAATAAAAGAAAATAAATAGAATAGAGTAAGATTTCGTCTACTCTGTTACTATGTCATTCATTTGATTCACCCTACTTCAAAATGAGGTTGGCTGCATCGGGAACACAAAGAAAAAAGTGTTTTTCTTTGATATTCCACTCGTTTGCACTACCTTTGCACTACAAAAAGAAATATATGGGAAAAGGTAAGTTAGCCAAGTTTGCAGAGATGAAGACGATGAGCAACGTCTTCGAGTATCCGTTCTCCGTCATCGACAATGTGCCCTTCGACATGAAAGGACACTGGCGCGAGCAGTATTTCCACAACGACAATCCCATCGTGCTGGAGCTGGGCTGCGGAAAGGGAGAGTACACCGTGGGACTGGGAAAACTCTTTCCCGACGTCAACTTCATCGGCGTGGACATCAAGGGCGCACGTATGTGGACAGGAGCCAAACTGGCTTTGGAGGACGGGATGACCAATGTGGCATTCCTGCGTACAAGCATTGAGATCATCGACCGCTTCTTTGCTGAGGATGAGGTGCAGGAGATTTGGCTGACATTCTCTGACCCTCAGATGAAAAATCCACGCAAGCGACTCACCTCCACCTATTTCATGGAGCGCTACCGCCGCTTTCTCGTCGACGGTGGACTGGTGCATCTGAAGACCGACTCCAACTTCCTCTTCACCTACACGCGGCTGATGGTGGAGAAAAACCAACTGCCCGTGGATATGTGCACAGAGGATCTCTACCACGCTACACCCGCTGCCCTTGTCGGTACACCACTGCTCACCATACAGACTTACTATGAGAAGATGTGGATGGAACGAGGACTGAACATCCGCTACCTTCGTTTCCATCTGCCTAAACAAGGCACTCTCGTGGAGCCCGAAGTGGAGATTCCACTCGATGAATACCGCAGTTACCACAGAAGTAAACGTAGCAGCAAAGAGACTGCACGATAAAACGCGATGAGGGCACTATCACTTTTCTAAACAAAAAGCTGTCGACTTGAACTTGCATTCTAGAAAGGTAAAAACACTGAAAAAAGGAGTTAACCCACTAAAAAACTACTTTTACATGCACAAACCAGTGAGATGACCGCATCAAACTTATTGTTTTTGCCTTTCAAATCACTGATTTAATCAAGTCAGAACGGTGGTTTTACCCAAAATTCTCTAGAGAATTTTGGGTAAAACCATATGTTTTATAAAATACGAAAAGTTGATTCTCTATAACTTACTATACATCAACAAGTTATAAAAAGCGCTCATTTTGCTCAAAATTGAGCCGAAGGGCACCTTGATTTCAAAGAATCGATTCTCAGAGCCCGATAATTGTCAGTTTACAAGACAAAACCTTCAACCTACATTTCAATTGAAACTTTGTCCCTCCTTCACGATTCCGACATAACAGCAGAATGATTTTTCACTCATATACTACTGCAGGTCGAAGTACACGCCACCGTCGTCCTGCTTGTCCTCAGTCTTTTTGGGCTTAGGCGTCTCCTTGAGTTTCCCGTTCTTATCAAAGAGCCCATAAGTGGTGCGCAGTACGGAGAACTCGGTGCGACGGTTGAGCTGGTTGCATATCTCCTCTTTTTTCTTGTCCTTGAGTGCTTTGATGAAATCTTCCGTGAGCACGTCGCCCTCTTTCAACCACTGATATTTCTCGGTCAACTTCTTCTTGATCTTCTTTGGGCGCTCCTTGCCATAGCCCACCGGCGTGAGTCGGTCAGCAGCGATACCATGGGCGATAAGATAAGCCACCACGGCTTCAGCCCGCCGCTGCGACAGACGTTTATTGTACTCTGCAGAACCCTTGTAGTCGCAGTGGGCACTGAGCTCGATGGTCACATGGGGATTTTCGTTGAGCAGAGCCACCAGTTTATCAAGAGCCGTCTTGGACGAGTCGCGCAGCGTAGCCTTGTCGAAATCATAGAAGATGTTGTCGATGAGTGTCGGCGCGGAGATGTTTGCCAAGGCGAACTGCAAGGTTGTGTCCCGGCTTTCTTTGGGATTGACCAGTGCCTTGACTTGTTCCTGATGGTTGAGATAGCCTTTGCAAGTGGCAAGAAAGAGATAGCTGACACCGGGATCCAACACCTTGGTGAACGATCCGTCGCTGTGCACACTCATCTTCTCATTGGTCCCATCATCGCCGATGACATAGACTTGGGCGGCAGGAAGCTCATAGCCGTCCATCTCGTAGACCCACCCCTTGACCGTCTGCATGATCTCCGGGTTGACAAACGAGTAGATATGATCCCAGCCACGGGCATCGCCACGGTTGCTGGAGAAGAAGCCACGGTTGTAAGGACCCTCGAAGGTCATGCCGAAGTCATCGCCCTGAGAGTTGAGCGGATAGCCGGGATGGGACAGATGATAACGTCCGTCCTTGCCCACCTTGGCGATGAAGATGTCAAGACCTCCAAGACCGGGATGGCCATTGCTGGAGAAATAAAGGTCGCCATTGGGACGGAATGTCGGGAAAGCCTCGTCGCCAGGGGTGTTGACAGGCTCACCGAGGTTCTCCACGCCACCGTATCCTGCCGGTGTGATGCGTACGCGCCAAATGTCGAGACCGCCTTTTCCTCCCGGCATGTCACTCGTGAAATAGAGCCATTCGCCGTCGGGCGAGATAGCCGGATGGGCATAACTCGACAGCGTGTCGCCAGTGAGCTTCACCTCTGCGGCCTTGCCCCAAGCCGCGTCGGAACGACTTGACTTCACGATCTGAGCATAGCGGGGATAAGAAGGATCTGTGACGCACTGCGTGAGAAACATCTCACGGCCATCAGCAGAAAAGCAACAGGCACCCTCATCATAGGCTGTGTTCACGCCGCCGCTGACATCCTCAGGCTTCGACCACTTGCCTTTGTCGTCCTTCTGAGAGTAGAAGATGTCGCCCGGCTTCGTGCCTGTGATGCCGCTGAGCTCATCGCCCAGGGCCTCGTTGCGGGTGGAGGTGAAGTAGAGCTGGTCATACTCGTCGCCAAAGAGCATGGGACAGTAGTCGGCCCGGCGGGAGTTGAACACCTCCATGCGCTTGACCGTATAGCGGCTACCCAACTGTTTGATGTCGGGAGCCTTGCGGGCTGCAAAGAGTCCGTCACGCGCCAGCTTGTCGTGGGGCAGTGAGTCCAGCACGAGCTGAAACTGCTCTTCTGCTTCCCGGTAATTGCCATTTTTCATCAGCGTCTGTGCAAAAGCCAGGCGGTCCGCCGTATCTGCCTGCTGATAGCGTATGGCATTGCGCCATGCCGCCAGTGCACGCGCCGACTGCAGGCTCTTGTCGTAGCACACCGCCATCTTGTGCGCTATCTGTCCGCGCTTGGCCCGCTCCTTGGCAGGAGTCTTTTGATAGGCTTGCCGAAACTCGTTGGCTGCATCGTAGTATTCGCCAAGAGCCAGATATTTCTCGCCCCGACGGAGATTGAGGTCAGCACCACAGGAGGTGACCAGCCATAATATCATAAAAAAAAAGAGTGTCTTCTTCATTACCTTAGTAACGGAGAAGACACTCATATATTGTTCCAAAGAGTGTCAAACGACATGTCTACGCCTACTTCGTCGTGACAGCCTCAGGCTCAACGGCCTCAGCACTCACAGACCCGGAAATCTGAGCAGCGCGCTCGGCCTCGGCAGCCTGGACTGCAGCCGGATGGCGCAAGTCCCAACGCAGATAGAGTCCTGCCAGAATCGTACCGGAGATACTGTGCCAGGCACAGCTGATGGCACAAGGCAGGAGCGTAAGCGGCTGAGCGGCAAAGAAGTTGGAAGCCAGCACGGTAGCCAGTCCGGCATTCTGCATACCCACCTCGATGGAGATCGTGCGCTTCTTGGCCACGTTGAAGCCTGCCAAGCGTCCGGCGAACCATCCCAAAAGATAGCCCAGCGAATTATGACAGAACACCACAGCAAAGGTCCAGATGAACAGCACAAAGCCACGCGCCACAAGATCGTCATGAACGGCGGAGATCACACCACCGACAATGATCGCCAGACACGTGACACTCAGTCCGGGCATCAACCCTTGCAGCGTGGGGAAGAAGCTGCGGCGACTGAAGAAGTAGTTCAGCGCGCAACCTAAGGCTACAGGTATGATCGTCACAATGATAATATTCTCAAACATGCCAACGGTGTCGATGGCGATAATCTGTCCGCCAAGAAACTGCATGAGCAGAGGAGTCATCACTGGCGCTACTAAAGTGGAGGCACACGACATACCCACCGAGAAAGCCACATCGCCATGACACAGATATGACATCACATTGCTCGACACGCCACCGGGGCAGCAACCCACCAACAGAATGCCCAAAGCCAGGGCTGGCTCAAGATGAAACACGTGTACCAGTGTCCAAGCCACACCCGGCATGATGATGAACTGGGCACAGGCACCTATGAAGATATCGAGAGGCCGACGGGCCAAAATGCGAAAGTCATCGGTGGTCAGGGTCAGTCCCATGGTCAGCATAATAATACCCAGAATGACCGTCTGCGTGTTGCCACGCACCCAATCAAAGATGTGGGGGAAAAAGAAAGTAAACACAGCGATACCAATCACAAAGGCTGTAGCATTCTTTGCCAGCCATCCTGAAAACGATACTAACGATTTAACCATAAGACGTTTTTGTTTTATAACAATCTATTATCTTTTCTCGAAAGATGGTGCAAAGTTACAACTAATTTTGATAACAGAGTAATAAAACATAAGTTTTTCTTTCTGAAAAGTATGTTTCCTTTAAAATTAACGCTACGTGACCGCGATGTATCTATTCAGCGACTGAAGTTGAAGCCTTACTACTCGCTATATTTTTCAAGAATTTGAGAATCAGAGAATATTCTGCGCATCATTGTGAATTGATAAGAATTGGAGAATACAAGCAGCTCACTGCTTTCTCTCTTATAATTCTTTTTATTCTAACCTATAAAAAAGAATTCTCTCATTCTCTAATTCTTGAGATAAAATAGTCACAGAAACTTTTCTAAGAATAGTTACACAGCTATTTCAGCCCCATGCCTTTCTTTTATGGGCAAAATAACAAACCAAAAAGACAGAGTAACAGATTGAACAGACACCAAAACAGAAAACTCTGTCTGTTCAATATGTTACTCTGTCTTTTTAAAACCGTTACTCTGTTATTCTTTGGTGTTGTTGACTTGCACGATCTTGGTCTTCGGCAGTTTCTTATTGCGCACGTTGACGGTAGTGACCACTGCTTGTGCCAGATTCAGGAAAGCCTGTCCCACGATGGAGTCTACATTCACGGCAGCCGGCTCACCGGCATCGCCGCTCTCGCAGATGCTCTGCACAATAGGTATCTGCGCCAGCAATGGGCACCCCATCTCCTTAGCAAGGTTCTTGCAACCGTCTTTGCCAAAAATATAGTATTTGTTCTCTGGCAGTTCTGCCGGTGTGAACCATGCCATGTTTTCCACGAGACCGAGGATGGGCACGTTGACTTTATCATTGCGATACATGTCAATGCCCTTGCGTGCATCGGCCAGTGCCACCTTCTGCGGTGTGGAGACGATGACGGCACCGGTGATGGCGAGCGTCTGCAACAGTGTCAGATGGATGTCGGAAGTCCCCGGCGGCGTGTCGAGCACGAAATAATCGAGGTCTCCCCAGTCAGCGTCTGCGATGAGCTGCTTCAGTGCCGAGGTAGCCATGCCGCCACGCCACAGCGTTGCCGTGTCGGGATCCACAAAAAATCCTATGCTCAGAATCTTCACGCCATACTTCACGATCGGCTCAATCAGGTCACGGCCATCTTTCTCTACGGCATTGGGCCGGGCATCTTCCACGCCAAACATCTTAGGCACAGAGGGGCCGAAGATGTCGGTGTCGAGCAGACCCACCTTATAGCCAAGCTTGGCCAGGGCAATGGCGAGGTTGGCAGCTACGGTGCTCTTGCCCACACCACCCTTGCCGGAGCTGACGGCGATGATGTTTTTCACCTGCGGCAGAAGCTTATCAACTGTCGGACGGGGAGCAGACTTGAACTCTGTCTGAATGGTCACTTCCACATCGGGACTGATATGATAATGGATAGCAGCCTCAGCAGCTTTCACTGTTGACTGCAGGAACGGATCGGTATTGCGGGGAAAGACCAGGATGATTCTCACCTTCATGCCGTTGATGCTCGGCGTGTCGGCAAGCATACCGCTCTCGATGAGATTCTTCTTCGTGCCTGGATAGATGACTGTTGCCAGGGCTTGCTCGATGAGTTTGGGATATAATGTCATTTGTATGTCTTTTGTTTTGTTGTTTCCTACAAATGTAGTTATATTTTGTGGAAAGGGCAAATTTTTTTTATTATTTATGTTAGCTCATCTCAAAAAAAGAAAAATTAGCCAAAAGCAGAGGCGCTACCTTGCAGAAAATAGTTATCTTTGTTTGATACACAAAACGAAAAGACAATTCTCATGAAGCGCATACACCTTATTATATTATGTCTGTTGATCACCCTCTCCTCTGTGCCCGGCAGGCTCTTCGCCGGCAACATCATTTGGTACAGCGGCAAGGGTCACGTCACCTACTCCATACAGAAGAAACACGACTACGTGGTGGACAAGGCATTGGATATGTTTTCCGCCGACATGAAAGCGGTCACGGGCAAGAAAGCAGAACGCGACGGCAGCGGGGTCATCGACATCTATCAGCTCGACCGTACCAGCAACAAGGATATGCAACGGCTAAAAGAACTTGGCGTGCCCTTCATGAGTTTCATCACCCGTGAAGACGCCTTCTGGCTCGGCGTGCGCCAAAAACGAATCGTCATCGTGGGCAGCAACGGGCGTGGAACAGCCTACGGCATTCTCGAACTGTCACGACTCGCCGGTGTGTCGCCATGGATTTGGTGGGGCGATGTCACACCGGAACATAAGAGCCGGCTGACACTCAGCGACCGATACGAGACCATGCAGAGTCCGTCTGTAGCCGAGCGCGGCATCAGCCTGCAGGGGACGCAATGGTCAACACTTGCCTGGGACCATCAGCAACTCGACAAGCATTTCCGCCAGGACGCATTGGGGCCGAGGTATTACCATCAGCTCTTTGAGCTCATGCTCCGGTTGCGCGCCAACACCTTATACACCGGAGTGCCCACGTCGTCCAAGTCTCACCATCATATCAAGGACGACAACGAGGTCGCAGACTCCTTTGATATCAACATCATCAACCACCAAAAAGGAAAGGTCTACACCGACGACGGCTATGGCTATCTACAAGATATGCCCGCCAGTGAACGACAGGATGGGCATGACAACGGCAAGCTCTTGTATCATCTCAGCTACCAAGGCACACCTCACGATTACCTTTGGTTGGCCACAACACAACCGGGACTGATCTACCAATCGCTGCGCAACTGCTGGGACAAAGACATCCGGCAGCAATGGATCGCCGTCATCCACGACCCCAAAGTGGCGGCCTATCCGCTCTCTCTCTTCATGGATATGGCTTGGAACATCAACGCCACGGGGCCTGACGCGCTCAAAAAGCACCTCACAGAATGGCTCGTCCAGCAGTTCGGACAAGAAGCCGGTGAGCAACTGGCAAAGCCGATGACAAAGTTCTATTGGCTCTGCGGACTTCGCCGACCGGAATTTATGGGATGGAACCAAACGGGACTGAGCGATAAAGAGCACGGCATGGACGAGCTACCGGTGCAGGTCTCTGAGTTCAATGCCGAGCAGTTTGGCAATGAGTTGGAGCGGTTTCTCAATGACTATCAGGAAATAGAGACAGACATCAACCGTGTCGAGGCTTCGATACCTTCACGGTTGCAGGATGCCTTCTTCGCCGCCGTGAAGTATCCGGTCTGTGCCGCAGCCGACATGGCCACCAAGCAATTGCAGGCACAGGAAGCAAGGACCATCGGACGAAAGGAGAGCTTTCATCACGATGACGAAGCACTCGAGTCGGCGGTGAGAAGTTGGAAGGCTTACCAAGACATCATTCGGCTGACCAACTACTGCAATGAGAAGATGGCCAACGGCAAGTGGAACGGGCTGATGAACATGGCACCCCGTGGTCTTCAGGTCTTCCTTGCTCCCACGTTCATCGATAATCTGACGACCGGCGAACTGAAGAAATACGACGGCTATGACGGCATCGACGCTCCGATGGACGACGATGGCTGTGTCGTCAGAAACGCTTGTGATTATACTTCGGCCTCAAATAATGTCAGCACCATCGAGATGCTGGGGCATTCCATGAAGGCCGTGTTGCTGCCCAAGGGTGCCTCTATCTCGTTTCAGTTCTATGCCCCTGAGGGAAATGCTGCCCTGCGCACGGCTTTAATACCCACGCTTCCCTGCAAGAAAGAACAGTTGCGCTATCGCGTGACGCTCGACAGCGGCACGACTTTCACTTATTCGCTGAGCGAACAAGGCATGTCGGAACGCTGGAAGGTAAACGTACTCCGGGGGCAAGCCATCCGCACCGACGACGTAAGACTCTCCTCCGGCACGCATACGCTGACCATTCAGGCTCTCGACGACGGCATCATCGTCGACCAGTGGATGCTGGACTATGACCGCGACCGACAGTTCTATTTGTTCCCCGTCAAGCCCGCCATCTAACGGGCTGAGCATTCTTCCACCTTCAACATTCCAATCACATGACACTTCCTAAGTCTTTTGAAGATTATACCCTTCAGCTCATGGGAGCTGAACGCTTCACCCGTCTGTGCCAGGCACTCGACACGCCTTCGCCGGTCAGCATCCGGTTCAACCCGTTCAAGACAACCAACGAAGAACGGCAGAGCATGACATTTCCAGGGCACGAAGGAGAAAGAATCAAGCAGACGGATAAGGTCTCCTGGTGCAACGAAGGGCACTATCTTGAGAGTCGTCCGGTGTTTACTCTCGACCCACTCCTCCATGCCGGTGCCTACTATGTGCAGGAGGCTTCGTCGATGTTCATCGACCACGTCATCAGAGAGTATGTCACGGAACCCGTGAAAATGCTTGACCTCTGTGCTGCTCCCGGAGGCAAGACCACAGCCGTGAGAGCGGCACTACCCGAAGGAAGCCTGCTCTTCTGCAATGAACCCGTCAAGCTCAGAGCAAACATCCTGTCAGAAAACATGCAGAAGTTTGGACATCCCGAGGTGATCGTGACCAATAACTACCCCAAAGACTATGCCCGGTCGGGACTCCACTTTGACGTGATTCTGGCTGATGTGCCTTGTTCGGGTGAAGGCATGTTCCGCAAAGACGAAGACGCCGTCAGACTTTGGAGTCCACAAAACGTGGAGAAATGCCGTGACCTGCAACGGGAGATCATCGAGACGATATGGCCCTGCCTCAACGCGGGCGGCATTCTCATCTACAGCACATGCACCTACAACGCGAAGGAAGATGAGGAAAACATCGCATGGATCGCGGAAAACTTAGGGGCTGACGTATTGAAAGTACCCGTCGAGGATGGTTGGAACATCACCGGACCCTTAGTGGGCAACAATCCCATATGCCGTTTTCTCCCTGGCTACACGATGGGCGAAGGCCTGTTCATGGCCGCACTCAGAAAACGGGGAGAGAAAAAAGAGATGAAAGAAAACAAAGTGCGGGAAGCAAGACAAAGAAAGAAGGAAAAAGGAAAACAAGACCACCAGCAGCCCACCACCGCCTATCAGCAATGGCTGAAAGAGCCGGTGAACTTCCACTGGGTAGCAGACCGGTTGGTAGCTATGCCGCAACAGTGGGACGCATACTACCTCCAAGCCACCAAGTCTCTGCATATTCTTCACGCAGGCATCACCATCGGCACGGCAAAAGGCAAGGATCTGGTGCCCGACGAAAGCCTGGCCCTCTCTACGGCTCTCAGCACTGAGGCCTTCCCAAGATGGGAGGCAGACTATCACGAGGCACTGCAATATCTTCACCGAGAGGCTGTTGCCCTGCCCACGGAAATGCCTAAAGGCTACGTGCTCGTCACCTATCAGGGGCATCCACTCGGCTTCGTGAAAAACTTAGGCTCACGTGCCAACAACCTCTATCCCAAAGAATGGAAAATCAAAATCGCGCTATAATCAGTATCATTGTGGCTATGTCACGCCAACGGGCCATTGGCTTCCGTAACCGACTGCCGTGGCATCTGCCCGAGGATATGGCTCACTTCAAGGCTCTCACCACCGGGCATACGGTCATCATGGGACGCAAGACCTTTGAGTCTCTGCCAAACGGTGCCCTGCCCCACCGTCGCAACGTGGTCATCACACGACAGACTGAAAACATGAAGCAACATCGTCACGACATCGTGCTCTATGATTCTTTGGAAGAAGCACTCAAGCGGGAAGCCAAGGAGCAGGAGATCTTTATCATCGGCGGGGAAAGCATCTATCGTCAAGCACTGCCTTTTGCCGACAGAATCTACGCTACCCTCGTCGAACAGGAACCCCAAGAGGCTGATGCCTGGTTCCCGGAAATAGACATGAGCAAATGGCAGATAACAAAAAAGGAGAAGCACACTGGCTTCTCCTTCCTACTCCTTGAGAGACTTGCTAACTCCCAGGATTAATCTACATTGTCGTTGATCTCAGACTCAGAATTATCGTCCTCATCGTCATCTTCATCATCATTGGGGATCGGCAATTGCCGGTCGATGACAGCGTTGAAGTTGACGATGGTCTCACTGCGCGACAAACCCAATGGTTGGAGCTTGTCATGGATGATGTTCATCAGATGATGGTTGTTGCGGGCATACAGCTTGATGAACATGTCGTAACCACCCGTAGTGATGTTACATTCGGTGACCTCGGGAATTCTTTTCAGTTTCTCCACCACATCGTCAAATGTGGTTGGATCTTTCAGATAAAGACCAATATAAGCACAAGTCTCATAGCCGATCTTCTCAGGATCTACGATAAACTGAGAGCCCTTGAGGATTCCGAGTTGAGTAAGTTTTTGAATACGTTGATGAATAGCAGCTCCACTGACATTGCAAGCGCGGGCAACCTCCAAAAAAGCGATGCGCGCGTCTGACGAAATAAGCTGCAAAATCTTTCTGTCTAAAGCATCTAATTTGTGTCTAGCCATTGTTTCTATTAATTTGCGTACAAAGATACATATTTTTCTTCATATACACAACTTTTGTAAGCAAATATATTATCAAATGATACTTTTACTTTAAAAGTTCATCAACAACAGAAGTCTTTTAATGCTTAGACGCACCTTTTTCTACTGGTGTAGCCGAATAACTGATCTTGAAAGCCTTCGCCTGACGCAGTGCTTGCTTTACGTCTGTGATGATCCCCATGGGCGTGTGGCGGTCGGCTTTGATCGACACGGTCATCTGCTGCTGGTCTTCCGGTGACATCCTGTCCTTTTCTTGTGAGACATAGTCCGTCACGTCGGCAGGAGAACCAAATTTGTCGTTCAACTGTATCATGGTACGACCGTGAGTGGCCTGTCCCATCGTACCCGCAGCCTTGCCTATATATATATAGGTAACAGCGGTCTTCTTCGTCAGTCGCGTCAACTCAGTACCTTGCGGTGTGCGATACTGCACCTTCACGGCCACCTTCTGCATGTGCGTGACTATCATAAAAAAGAACAGCACACTGAAGATCAGGTCCGGCAGCGACGCCGTGTTGAGTCCCGGAACCGTATGTTCTCTACGACGAAACATGCTCATGGCTGCCCTCCTTCCTGTGTTGGCTGCGTCGCATCCTGGCTGCCATTATACTGCTCAGCGATGCGCTGGGGGATTTCATCTTTCACCTTGTCGCGCTGATCTTGCGACAATGCGGCGTAGCGGCGACCGAACTGGGCCATAGCGCGGCGGTCGCGCAAATTGCGATAAGCGTCGACGAGCTGGTTCTGCATATGGAAATAAATGTCGTAGCTGGCCTGCGGATCCACACTTACCTTGATGAGATGACGCTTTCCAAGCCGTGTGACGAAGGCCTCTACGCGCTGCTGCAGACGGTCCACCGCAAAGGGCTTACCATCGACAAGCAACTGGTTGCCGCCCGTGATCTGCAAATCCAGTACCGTGCTTTTCTCCACAAAGGACTGCTCACTCTGCTGTTGTCCTTGTGGCGGCAGCTGGCGCGTGATGCCCTTGTCCACGTCCATATTGGTGGTAACGAGGAAGAAAATGAGCAGCATAAACGAAATATCGGCCGTCGACGTTGTATTCAGCTGAGGTACACTACGCCTGCGATGATGGAAATTCATCATAACTTTCGATTATATTTTGTGGCACCATAGATGACTGCGACTACCGCAATGAGCATCATCACCAATGACGTGACAATGAACATATCGGATGTCCTGAGCCAAAATCCACTTGCATAGGTGGCACCATTGATCTTCATCGGTGCGGTACTGCCCAAAGCAAAGGTCAGCAGCAGCAATACTACGACACTACCAGCAACCAAGTAACCGATCTTCTTCACGGGGATTCCATTCTCCACAGCCTCGGTCTTGCCCCGCTTCTTCAGCAAACTGACCACCGACCATACAGAGAAACCGATACCCAACATCAGGTAAAGAACCATGAGCAACAACAATGCATTGGTGAACAGAGGCGCGTTGAAGTTGGGATCATCCTCAAACGGACGATCGTAGCCGACAAGCCAGAACAGCACAAAGATAACCAACGCAATGCCTACAAGCAGGTAGAGTGCACGCGAGGAAATCTTCTCCGCTGGCCAGCTCCGAAGCTGATGAATATTCAACCGTTTCATTTCTTCAACTTATATTTTACTACTGAGTCCAACAAAGAGATGGCACTCTCCTCCATCTGCGCGGTGAGATGCTCTATCTTTGAGAGGATATAGTTGTAGAAGATCTGGAGGATCAGGGCCACGATAATACCGAAGATAGTAGTGATCAGAGCCACCTTCATACCGGAAGCGACGATCGTCGGACTGATGTCGCCTGCTGTCTGTATCTGGTCGAAAGCCATCACCATACCAATCACAGTACCTAAGAAGCCGAGCGAAGGAGCCATGGCTATGAACAAAGTAATCCATGAGCAGCCTTTCTCCAAGTTGGAACTCTGCACGGAACCATAGCTGGCTACCGAACGCTCAATGTCTTCGATCGGCTCATCGATACGTTCCAGCCCTTGGTAGCAAATGGAAGCTACAGGACCACGCGTGTTGCGGCAAAGCGTCTTTGCGCCCTCTACATCACCATCCATCAGCTTGTCGTCGACATCCTTCATGAGTTTCTTGGCATTGATCTCAGAAAGGCTCAGATAGATGACACGCTCTACACAAAATGCCAAACCGAGTACCAAGGCCAAAGCGACCAATGACATGAAGCCGGCATTGCCTTCTATGAACTTTGTTTTCAAGGCTTTGTAGAAACCGCCGTTGTCAGAGGAAGCATCGTCGCCACCGTCGGAAGACGCTGCCTGATCAAACATGCTCTCGGCAGTAGCACTGTCGAGATCCGCGTCATCAGCGTTGGATGACGCACTGTCTGTGGATACCTTCTCCTGCTGCGTTGTCGGTGTAGCCTGAGCTGCTGCTTTCTTTTGAGCCTGCGCCAGGCTGCAGCACGAAATAAATGACACGAGAATAATGAGACGCTGTATCAATCTATTCATCTCTTTTTTAAATGTATTGGTCTATCTATGCTAACTATTTACTATGTAAGTGCAAAGATACTACTTTTGAAGCATATAGAGACGAAAGAAAAAACTTTTTTAATACTTACTGCGAAAAAGGGTACTCTGACTGCAAAAAAGACAAATCAAGCGATCGTGAGGAAGATAACGAAAGAAGGCAAAGAAAAAGGGCAAAAAGAAAATCAAAAAATAAATCACGTCTCTCAAACGAGAGCCGTGATCCATTCTTGCTTTGCGGAAAGAGGGGGATTCGAACCCCCGAAACGCTTTAGACGTTTACACGCTTTCCAGGCGTGCCTCTTCAACCACTCGAGCATCTTTCCCTTTCGTGTTTGAATGCCATTTTGCAATAGCGACTGCAAAAGTATTACTTTTATCGCAAACCGCAAACGAAACGCAAGAGCTTTTAAGACTCTTTAAGATTTTAAACACGCTTGTCCGCTTCCAAACCGCCACCATGCTGTCATTTTGCCGTCAGCATACAGCCAACGGGCGTACCCCAAAGAGCGTTTCAACGTTTTTGTTGGTCACCAAAGCCACTTCGTCTGCTGACACACCATAGGCTTGTGCCAACGTCAGCCTGACATCAGCCACATAAGCACTCTCGTTTCTCTTGCCCCGATGCGGTACCGGAGCCATATAGGGGCTGTCGGTCTCCAGAACAATACGGTTCAACGGCACTGCTGCGGGCAGATCCTCACGCAGATGGGAACTCTTGAACGTGGACACACCACCCACGCCTAAGCAGAAGCGGTCAAAGCGCAGATAGGCTTCTGCCTCTTTCTGATTGCCTGTAAAACAATGGAAGACGCCACCGGGAAGCACTTTCTCGTAAGGCTTCATGATGTGGAGGAGTTCATTCTGCGCCTTACGGCAATGGATCATCAGCGGCAACTGATATTGAACCGACCACTCTACCTGACGCTCAAAAGCCTTGAGTTGCTGTTGTTCGAACTCACGGCTCCAGTAGAAGTCCAGTCCGCACTCGCCCACAGCAATGTAGCGAAGCGGAGCGTCAGCCGCCAGAGAGTTACGACTTGACTCCAATTCCTGCTGCATGACACCGAGCACGCGCTCCCAGTCATCGCGCACCTCCTCTGGCTGCAAGCCTATCATCGGATAGCAATAGCCGGGATATTGACGACAGACAGCCATTACAGAGGCAATAGACGACTCGTCGATGCCGGGAACGAGAATGGCTCCTACTCCGGCATCCTTTGCCCGCTGTATCGTCTGCGGCAGGTCTTCCTTGAATTCCTCACCGTCGAGATGGGCGTGGGTATCTATAAAAGGTATCATCAAAAGATATTTTAGAACTTACGGTTCATCAGTCGCTCGACATACTGACGCAACTCTTGCTTACGGCCCTCGTCTACCTTTACAGCATCGAGATAGCCTTTGCTCTGCTCAAAACAACTGGCAATCTTCTCCTGAGCGAGTTTGTCTACTCCGATCTCATTATAGAGCCTCGTCACAGCCTTCACCTTTTCATCCCTGTCAAAGTCTGTTGACGAGATCCAACGGTCCAACTCTGCACGTTGCGTAGCATTGGCATGATTGTAAGCATTAATGAGCATGAAAGTCTTCTTGTTGCAGGTAATGTCACCGCCGATGGCTTTTCCAAACACTTTCTCATTACCGTAGACATCGAGATAGTCGTCCTGTAACTGGAAAGCCAAACCAATAAGTTCACCAAACTGATAGAGTCGCTCAGCATCGTCGTGCGGAGCTCCAGCCAGCAGTGCGCCCATCTTTAAGGCACAGGCCAGCAAGACACTTGTCTTCAGACGTATCATCTCGAGATACTCCTCCTCGCTGACATCTGTACGGGTCTCAAAGTCGATATCGTATTGCTGTCCTTCCCCAATCTCCAAAGCAGTGGTGGTGAAGAGTTCAAGCACCTGCGGCAGTTTGTCTGCAGGGCACTCTGCCATCCGCTGATAAGCGAGCACAAGCATTGAGTCACCCGAAAGGATAGCCTGATTGGCATTCCACCGCTTATGCACAGTCTCATGTCCGCGGCGTAAGTCGGCATTGTCCATCAGATCATCGTGAAGAAGTGTATAGTTGTGATAAGTCTCCAAAGCCACAGCCTGCATGAGAATGTTTTCGGGATCATCCTTGTACAGATTATAAGCCAACAGCATCAGCACGGGGCGCATACGTTTGCCGCCCATTGACAACACATACTTCACAGGCTCATAAAGGCTGGATGGCTGACGGTCGTAGGGCAACCGGGCCAGAAAATCATTGACCTCTCCCAACAGTTCAGAGGCTGACTTCATTGATATTTCCTCATTCATCATCTATAAATTGATCATTCGTAATTGCGTAAACAACGGTTTTGTTTCTGCTACATTGTACGTTCCTGTCAAATAACAAAGTTCACGGGTATAGCAAACATCGTCCGACAAGGCTTTCCATTCATAATGCCGGGCTTCCATTTCGGCATCATCTTGATGACCCGCAAAGCCTCAGCGTCAAGCATAGGATGCGCTGACTTCTGCACTTTCGGTGAAGCGATCGATCCATCCGCATTGATGATGAAGCTCACCACCACCTTGCCTTCTATCTTCTGCTGCCGTGCTAAAGGTGGATAATGCAGGTTGCGTGTGAGCCACTTCATAAACTCCACGATGCCACCGGGGAACTCCGGCAACTGCTCAAGTGTCTTTTCCTCCAGCGAATCCTTGTTGGTGGTGATCTGCGGCAAAGCCTCCGTGACATTGGCATCCTTGGCCACACCCTGTCCGTCACCGATAAGCAACTTGCTGGTAACGGGTGCTATCTGATCCGTACTGTTGCTCGTATGCTCCACCGTCTTCACGTTGTCAGTGATAGACTTCGAAGCTGGTGCCGGTGCAGCGGATATCATATCTTTCATATCCATGGCCGGTTTCATGTCCATCTCCTCGGTCATATCGTCAGAGAGATCGCTGTCGTCGGCAGCATTCTGCGGCCGCGTCGTGTATTCTAAAGCTGTAAACAAAAGGGCAAGCGCAAAGATCAGCCCCATGAGGAAGTACTCTCCCCGGTGCTGCTCCAAATTGGCTTTGTCGCTCTTCTTCGTTTCCATGATTTATAATAAATCTACCTGTCTTTCCGTTATCATCAAAGATTCACACTGCAAATTTACTGCAAATCTCGAAAAAAAGCGTATCTTTGCCAAAGAATTAGAGTAAATAAATGAAAAAAGCCGCTTTCTCCATTCTTCTCGCTCTTTGCGTCTCCTCTTCGTGGGCACAGTCTGAAAGCGAGAACGCATATAATTTTCTGCGTCTGCCTGTCGGGGCTCACGCTGCAGCTATCGGAGGCGACAATGTGAGTTTGGTGGAAGACGACGAGAATCTGGCGTTCAACAATCCTGCTCTACTCTCTTCTTCCACACCAAAAACCATCGCGCTCAACTACATGAGTTACATGCAAGGGGTCAAAGCCGCCAGTGCCGCGTTTAACTGGGCAAGCGGGGAAAGAGCTACTTGGGCCGTCGGTGCGCAATATCTCGACTATGGCAAGATGAAGCAAACCGATGAGAACAACATACAGACCGGTGATTTCTCGGCACGCGACATAGCGGTGAACGGTACCCTGGCCTATATGCTGACCGACAAAATAGCCGGCGGTATCACTACAAGACTGATTACTTCCTATATCGGCGACTATAATTCCATCGGCTTCGGCGTGGACTTGGGACTGAACTACTACGACGATGCCCATCAGTTGTCAGTGTCTCTCACTGCCAAAAATCTTGGCGGGCAACTCAAAGCCTACGACGAGAACTATGAGAAGATGCCTTTTGACCTGCAGGCGGGCGTCACCAAAGGACTCTCAAGCATCCCTCTCCGGCTCTCATTGACGCTGGTGGATCTCAACCATCCTCATTATAAGTTGCTCAACCATGTCGTTGTTGGCGGTGACTTCCTCCTTGGTGATAACTTCTGGATCGGCATGGGCTATAACTTCCGACGCGCTGATGAGATGAAGATCACCGACGGCGACAAGGACAGCAGCCATGGTGCAGGACTCTCGCTCGGCAGCGGTATCGACCTCAACAGACTGAAGATTGGAGTCAGCTATGGCAAATACCATGTCTCCAGTTCCAGTCTGATCTGCAGTGCTGCCTTTTCACTGTAATCGAGTTCCCCTACACCTTATTATATATATAGCAAACTTTAAAAACAAACAACAGCTCAATCATTCATATCATGAAAAAGATTACAATCGCAATAGACGGGTTTTCCTCTTGCGGAAAAAGCACGATGGCCAAAGCATTGGCCAAGAAACTCGGTTATGTCTATATTGACACGGGTGCCATGTACCGTGCCGTCACACTCTTCGCCCTGCGCCATCAGTTGTTCAACGTCGATGGCTCTGTGAAAGAAGAAGAGCTCAAAGCGCTGATGCCCGACATACATATTCGTTTCCAACTGGATCCGGCAACAGGTAATCCCCGTACCTTCCTTAACGACGAATGCGTGGAGAAAGAGATCAGAGGCATGGAGGTCAGCCAGCATGTAAGCCCCATCGCCGCCATTCCCTTCGTTCGTGAAGCACTGGTAGCACAGCAACAGACTATGGGCAAAGAGAAAGGCATCGTCATGGACGGCCGCGACATCGGTACGACAGTCTTTCCCGATGCCGAACTGAAGATCTTCGTGACCGCTTCTGCACAGGTTCGCGCGCAGCGCCGCTACGATGAGTTGAAAGCCAAAGGGATGCCCGCTGACTTTGACGACATTCTGAAGAATGTGCAGGAGAGAGACTATATCGACACGCACCGCGAGGTTTCGCCACTGAAGAAAGCCGATGATGCCGTGGAACTGGACAACGGCAACATGACGATAGCAGAGCAGAATCAGTGGCTCTACGAACAATACCTCGCTCATTTACCAGCTTGATACTGCGTCAACTCCATGTTTAGGTTTTAGCACTTCCCTGGACAACAAAAAAGGCACCGGTATAACATAAGGAAGAGACTGCAATGATACAAAGAAAGACTAATCGTAGCCTTTTTACTGAGGAAATATCACTTTTTACTGAAGTTTATTTGCAGAAACGAAACTTTTTGGTTCTTCCGAAAAATGGAGTGATAGATAGAAGATTGTAGCAAAAAAGAAG
>OGQX01000690.1_pt1 | contig 36567 bp, 34 predicted proteins | sample 1553291 | NCBI WGS metagenome assembly OGQX01 (sample SAMEA2580030, study PRJEB22360) | human gut metagenome | biome: human gut; feature: human-associated habitat; material: faeces | place: Denmark | collected 2008/2010
CTCTCCTTCGGGGGCGAAAAAAACCCCCCTCCGCCGCCCGCCGTAAAACGGTCCTCTTTCTTTTCTCGTCCGGACTTTGACCGTCGGTATCGGAATTGCGCCGATTCGGGGGCGCAAAAAACCTCGCGCCCTTCGCAGACTCTACTGCCGGTGAGGAATTTCGCCTCGCCCCAAAGAATATTTTTTATTTGTCTATGATTATACTCCGCTTTCCCCGTTTTGTCAACAAATCGGAGAAAGTATTTTTTTATAAATGAGAATTTCGCAATTCCTTTATAAAATATCGTTTTCGTAAATCGGGAAGCGCGCGCAGAGCGCGGTCACTTCCGCCAAAACGTCCTTAAAACAGTCCTCTTTTTCCCTGACGACGCGGGAAATCAGATCGGCTATCTGCTCGCAATCCTTTTCCTTCATGCCGCGCGTCGTAATCGCGGGCGTTCCCACGCGGATTCCGCTGGTGACAAACGGAGACGCGGTCTCAAAGGGAATGGTATTTTTATTGACGGTGATATGCACTTTATCGAGCATGCTTTCCAATTCTTTGCCCGTCACTCCCGTACTCCTTAAATCGAGCAGCATCAAATGGTTGTCCGTTCCTCCCGAAACGAGGCGGATTCCGTTTTTCTTGAATCGTTCCGCCATCGCTTCGGCATTTTGGAGTACCTGTTTCTGATAGGCCTTAAATTCCGAAGAAAGCGCCTCTTTGAAGGCCGCCGCCTTGGCCGCGATAATGTGCATGAGCGGGCCGCCCTGCGTTCCGGGGAACACGGCCTTGTCAATTTCTCTGGCATATTTCTCCTTGCACATAATGACGCCGCCGCGGGGACCGCGCAAGGTCTTATGCGTCGTGGTCGTCACGAAATCGGCGAACGGGACGGGCGAAGGGTGCAACCCTGCCGCAACGAGCCCCGCGATATGCGCGATATCCACCATCATATATGCTCCGACTTTGTCGCAGATTTCCCGAATCCGCGCAAAGTCGATGATTCTCGGATAGGCGCTGGCGCCGGAAACGATCATTTTCGGCTTGGTTTCCAGCGCGATTTTTTCCATTTCGTCGTAGTCTATCCGCTCCGTTTCCGCCGAAACGCCGTAAGGAACGATTTTGAAATATTTTCCCGAAATATTGACGGGCGAACCGTGAGTCAGATGTCCCCCGTGCGAAAGGTTCATGCCCATGATCGTATCTCCGGGCGAAAGCATGGCGAAATATACCGCAAAATTTGCCTGAGCGCCCGAATGGGGCTGAACGTTGCAATGCTCGCAGCCGAAAAGTTCTTTAAGTCTGTCCCGAGCGAGATTTTCCGCCACATCGACAAATTCGCAGCCGCCGTAATAGCGCTTTCCGGGCAGTCCCTCCGCATATTTATTCGTCAGATGCGAACCGGCCGCGGCCATGACCGCGGGCGAAACGATATTTTCGCTGGCAATCAGTTCGATATTGTTCTGCTGGCGTTTGAGTTCCGCGTCCATCGCGGCATACAGCTGCGGGTCGGATTGTTTGATGACGGTCATATCGATCATGGGAAACACCTCTCTTTCCTTTCTTGCTTTCCATTATAGCACAACCGACTTTCTTTTGTCAACGTCGGACAAAAGAAAAAAGCGCCCGAACGGGCGCAGATTCTACGGCGTTTCGTTACGCCTTTTTCCGATTTTCTTTCATTCGTCCGTTTTGCGTACTCGTTCCGTAAATTCATAAGCTCAGAGAACGGCAAGTCCGAACACGACGGCGGCAAACAGAGCTCCTATCCAGGACAACACACCGAAAGCCACCGCAAAAAAAATTCCCGGAGATTTTCCGTTTTCTCCCGCTCGCCTTTCGAGATCTGCCTTTTTTCGAGCCGAACAGCGGAAGAAGCAAAATGCGGGGAGCAGCTCCAAGGCAAAAATAGCCGCAACGGCCGCCCAGGGAACCGATGAGCCCGTTTTTAAGGCCTCCGAAAGCGAAAAAATTCCGAAGGTCAAAATGAACAGCGCCGCAAAGGCGATACATAATTCCGACGTTTTCAGGGCCGCCTTCGCTCGGCCGATTCCCGCGGTCACCTTTTCGGAAACGGGATACGCCGCGACGCAGGCGCCGTTGTTCAAATTGATCAAAGAGACGTAACTTTTTCCCTCATAATGCGACGTCGCTTGGAGCACGGGGATAAAAAACACTTCATAGCGCTGGTTGTCCAATGCGATCCGCGCGGCGCTGTCGGGGGAATAATCCGCCGCCGTGCGGCGCAATTCCCGTTCATTTTCCTTGAACGGAATCATACCGTCCGAAAAAATCGGACTCGGAATTTCCGCCTCTTTGACGGGAGAAACCGCTTCTTTGTTCCATTCTCCCGCTTTTATCTCCCTCGGGGCACGAAAACGAACGCATTCCAAAGGCCGACGTTCCCGATGCTCTGCGGCGCCTTTCCCGCCCCAGAGATATTCTGCGTCCCCCGAAAGACGATATACGGGTATGTAGCTCTTTTCAAAGGTAAAAAACGCTTCTTCCGAAGCCGAAGAAAGAAAACGCCCGTCGATTCCGCGGAAGGAACGAAGCGTTTCCAAAAGTTCTTTTCTTGCGTCCTCCTCCGTCAAGAGCTCTTCCGCGAGAAAAAAATCCGAATATCCGCGAAAAACTTTCTTTTCCTCCGATTTTACTTTCATCTTACTCCTTTTCGGGCGCCGCTCCGCGGGGCGGTACGGCTCCGATGGCCTTCAAAACCGCAAACACATACGGCGCACCGTACATGTTCAACTTTTTCGGACCCGTCACGGCCGCGTCGGAACGTATTTTTTCGAACGCCTTTTCAAAAGTGCTCCTCGTCACCGAACGGCCGCGGCGGTCGGTGAACAGCTCTCCGCCCTTCACCGTATAGGTAAAGGGCAGATTTTTCGCCGTGTAAAACGTATTGCCTTGCAGGGAAGCGATAATTTCCCACAAATTTTCGGCCGTGATCCGTCGCTCCGCCCTTTCGGGCTCCGCGGCGTTCTCAACCCCAAAAGCGGCTTCCGCTTCGTTCGGCAGGATGCTTTTTTCATTTTCTCTCATCTCATTTCTCCCGCAAAAATGCGTTTTCGGTTCTTACTTTTCAATATCTCTGCTTTCAGGCGGAGTGTGCGAAGGAAATATGACATAAAAAGTACTGCCTTTCCCCACGATGCTTTCCACTCCGAAACGGAAATTATGTTTTTCCAAAATCGTCTTTACGATAGAAAGCCCCAGCCCCGTTCCCTGCACAGGGCGCTTATGCGCCTGAGAGGAACGATAGTACCGATCCCAAATCGTAGCGATTTCCTCCGGCTTGATTCCCTTGCCCGTATCGGTCACGGAAAAGCGGATATTTCCGTCACTTTCCGTTTTCAATCGTACGCTGACCCGTTTATCCTCTCCCGTGTAATTCACCGCGTTTCCGATAAGATTATACAGAACCTCTCCGATCTTCAAAGGATCGGCTTCCGTATATAAATCCTTTTCAATATCCGATTCAAAATGATACCCCTGCGTTTCGGAAAGGTACGCGAACTTTTCGAGGACGTCGAACGTATATTCCGAAAGATCGAAAACTTCAGGCTTCAAGGCCGCGATTCCCGAACGTATCTTCGACAAATCCAAAAGATCGTTGACGAGGGAAGTCAGTCTGTCCGCTTCCTCGATAATTACCTGGGTATGCTTTGTACGCTTTTCGGGATTATCTCCCGAAATTTCCTGAATCATGGACGCATAGGCCTTGATCATCGTCAACGGAGTCTTGAAATCGTGCGATACATTTGCGATCAGTTCCTTTTGCATGCGGTCGGATTTGGAAATTTCATCCCGCGCAAAATTCAGTGTCTCGGCCAGTTCCTGCATTTCGCTGCCATACGAGCGGCCGTGAAAATCCACCGAGAAATCCCCCGCCGCCAATCGACGGGCTTTCTCCGTCATCTCCGTGATCGGATTGGTCAATACGCCCGAAATGGCGCTGGAAACCGCAAAGGAAAGAATGAGCACGAATATCGCCATCAACATTACGCGCACTTTCATCTGCGAAACGACGCTCTCTCCGAGTTCCAAAGATTTAGAGATATAAAGATATACCGGTTCGGTACCGATCTTTTCGTAAACCGCTCCATAGACAAATTCACCCGAATCGTCCTCATAAATCACGGGTTTGTCCCCGGACGATTCCAAGCGGGAAATCAGCCTGTCCATTTTCTCGGAAAAATCTATCCGTTCCGAAAAAACAGGGTCGTCCGGGTCGATTTCCTCCACGGGAAACAGCACAGTGCCTTCTTCGTTCAAAAGATATACTTCTGCATTATAAAGAGAAGCCTGATACCGAAGAAAGGCGCTGTAATTGGGACCGCGGTATTCCGTTATCGCTTTCTGAATGGCTTTTCCGTCCACGGCGAGGCTTCTCGATACTTCGTCTTTATATGTCTGTTTCAGCATCAGATTCTGCGTGACGCCGAACAATAAGACTATGACGAGCGCAAAGAGAGAAAACGCCGCCCAAAGAAGAAAGTAAATGCTGGCGTTTCCCTGTCTGCGGACGTATTTTTTCCGTTCGGATTTCCGTTTCATTCGTCACCGCCGAAATATCTCAAAAGTATGTAACGCTTTCCTGCCGCGCGGGCACTTTCCGCCGCGCGAAACAGGCGTCTTTCGCCTTTTCCGCCGCCTTTGTTTCCGCTTCCGCGCACGGGTAAAATTTACGACCTTTCGGGAGCGTAAAATCCCTCCCACTCGGTACAGCGGATATTTATACCTCGAATTTATAACCCAATCCGCGCAAAGTGACGATGAATTTCCGATATTCTTTCAGATTTCCCCTCAGCATCTTGATATGCGTGTCTACCGTGCGGTCGTCCCCGTAAAAATCGAATCCCCACACGTCATAGAGCAATTTTTCGCGCGTCAGAGCTATCCCCTTGTTGCGCACGAGATAGAATAAGAGCTCGTATTCCTTCGGCGTGAGCTCGGCCTTTTCTCCGTCCACATAGACATTCCGTCCGGCCATATCGATTTCCAGCCCCTCAAATTTATAACTCTGTTGAGACACGTCGTTATTTTTCATGGCGCGGCGCTTGGTCACCGCATTGATACGCGCCATTACTTCTTTGGGCGAAAACGGTTTGGTAACGTAGTCGTCCGCACCGATTTCAAAACCGAACAGCTTGTCGTATTCCTCGCCGCGGGCGGACAGCATGATCACAGGCACGTCCTTGAATTTACGGATTTCCTTGACCGCCGAAAAGCCGTCCAGCTTGGGCATCATGACGTCCATCAAAACGACGTCATAATCGTTGTCCTTGCACATCTTCACCGCCTCCATGCCGTCCGCGGCTTCAAATGCCTCATTTCCCTCGAATTCGACGTATTCTTTCAGAACGCCCCGAATCATCTCTTCGTCATCGACAATTAAAATTTTCATAAGATTTTCCTTTGATGGATTTTTTTTGCTTATAGTTAAAATATACCCCGCCGACGTTAACTTTACAACAAAACGCCGTGAAAGCTGAGTGAAATTTTCACAATTATAACCTATTTTTTCGATTTTGTCAAGCAGTCCGCAAAAATCTGACGATTTCTATATCTTTTCTCGAAATTATACGAACAAATGTTTGACAAATAATCTTCAAAGTGATAGACTAATATTCAGAGGATAAAAATATGATAGACGAAGAGAGAATGAAGATTTTGACGGACGGAGCGAAATACGACGTATCCTGTTCGTCGTCGGGGTCAAGGCGGAAGAATACGAAAGACGGCTTGGGGAACGCTTCTTTGGGGGGAATCTGTCATTCGTTCACGCAGGACGGAAGATGTATTTCCCTGTTAAAAATGCTGATGACGAACGACTGCGTGTTCGACTGCAAATACTGTCCCAACCGCAGGAGCGCAGACGTACCGCGCGCGGTCGCTTCGCCCGAAGAAATGTGCGAATTGGTCATGGCCTTTTACCGCCGCAATTATATCGAAGGCTTATTCCTCTCGTCCGCCGTTTATAAATCCCCCGACTATACGATGGAGCTTTTATTGGAGACGATAAAGACGCTTCGGGAAACTTATAAATTCAACGGCTATATTCATCTCAAAGGAATCCCGCATGCGGACAAAATTCTGACCGACCGCGCGGCGGCTTACGCCGACCGCATGAGCTATAACATCGAGCTGCCGAGCGAACAGAGTCTGAAACTGTTGGCGCCGCAGAAGACAAAAGACAGCGTCTTTTCCCCCATGCGGCAATTGTGCGAAGAAAAGCGGGCATTGGCGCTCGAATACAAGCGGCGGACGGGGAAGGAAGAAAAACGGGGCGCGGGGCGCTTTCTTCCGGCCGGGCAGACGACGCAGATGATCGTCGGCGCTTCTCCCGAAACGGACGGACAAATTCTCAGACTCACCGAATTCATGTATCGGAAATATGATTTGAAACGGGTATATTATTCCTCTTACGTTCCCGTCGTACACGACCCTCTTCTGCCCGACGCGGCGGCGGGGCTTCTGAGGGAACATCGTCTGTATCAAGCAGATTGGCTTTTGAGATTTTACGGGTTCACGACGGAGGAAATCGCTCCCGCGGGAGAAAATCTTCCCGCGGAATACGATCCGAAATGCGCCTGGGCGCTTCGGAACATGCAATATTTCCCCGTGGAAATCAACCGCGCGAGCGTGGAACAGCTCCTGCGGGTTCCCGGAATCGGAGCCAAAGGCGCCTATAAAATCGTCACGGCGAGAAAATACGCGAAGCTGACCTTCGAGGACTTGAAAAAAATGCGGATCGTTCTGAAACGAGCCCGCCACTTCATCACCTGCAACGGAAAATTCTGCGGTACGGAAAATCCCGACAGAGTGCGTACACAGCTTATTTTGGCGGAACGGACGGACAGCGCGAAACAGCTCTCTATGTTCGACGCTTCTTCCCTGCCCCCCGCAAATTCTTTTTCCTTGCTCGATTCGGACACTGCACGGCTTTCCAAAACCGCGGAAGAAAGCGCGCTGACACTCTTCGCTTCCCGCGAAGATAAACAATTTCTGTTGAATTCCTCGCCCGAAACGGCGAAATCCGCCCTGACGGGAGAATTATGACTCTCCGAGCGGGACGGAAAAAAGATAAGGAGAAAAAATGCGGAATATCTATCTCACGGACGGAACGGCGGAAACGTTTTTTACGGCAGTGTTCGACGCATACAGAGACGCCGATGCTTTTCTCAGCCCTTCGCGTGCTTTGCAGACGGCACTGGAAGATCGCTTTATTCCCGTACTTCCTTCAAAAGAAAAATCCGCGCGAGTCGTCAAAAAAATCCGAAGTATAGATAAAAATTGTCTCTATGACCTCGACTGCGCTCTGCGTACCCCCGCGGAGGACAGAGAACGTGCCGCTTTTGCTTATATCCGCCTTTTAATCAGACACAATGCCCCCATACGCGGCATGCTGACGTTTCCCGAAGTCAGGAGAATTGCGGAGCTCTCCGATCAGGTAGGCTCGGAACGCCACAGATTGAGCGGTTTTCTTCGGTTTCAGGAGACCGCCGACGGGGTTTTTTACGCGCCTTGCTCACCCGATAACGACGTCATCGATTTATTGATGCCGCACTTTGTGGCGCGATTCAAAAACGCCCGATTTGTCATCCACGACGTCTCGCGCAAAATCGCGGGAATTTATAACGGAAACGAATGGCTCGTCTCGCCTGTGGGGACGGCGGATATCGTGCTTTCCGAAAACGAAGAATCTTTTTCCGCGCTCTGGAAAAAATACTATCATACAGTCTATATCCCCGCGCGGAAAAACACGCGGCAAATGAAAGGCTACATGCCTGTCCGATATTGGAAATTCATGCCCGAAAAACAAAATGAAGAAATCGAATTTCCCGAAAATTATGTTAAATAAAGCGGCTCTCAAATTAGAGCCGCTTTATTAATAATCGCTTCTTCCCAACAAATAGTCAAATCCGCAATCAAAAACTTTACACAAGGTAAGAAGAATATAAACATCGGGAACACGACCGTTCTTCCACTTACTGATCGTTCCGCGTCCAATCAAACATATCTTAGCTATTCTATAATCCGTAAATCCCTTCTTTTCAGCTAATTCTATATAACGAGAATAAAAACTTACAGGTTTTTTACTTGACTGAAATTCAAAAATTTCTGTCATTCCAAAAAGAAAATCACAGGAACAGCCAAAATAATCGGATATTTTTACTACCGAATTCACTTTGGGAAAACGATCTTCATACCACCGCCGAATTGTTCGCGGATTTAATCCGATTTCTTTTCCCAACTGCGTAAAATTTAAATTTTTTTCATTCATTAGATCTTTTAAGTTTTTACGAAATTCATCAATAGTTTCCATTTAACCCTCACACTACTAATTATGGAAAAAATAATTAATTTTTCCTGTTTAGGGTCAAATGGAAACGCTTTTCGACAAAAAACGACAAAACTTCTTAAAACTCGTGCTTTTTCTACCTTTCATTCCCTTGCTTCGGGCTCAAAGGAAGAATATAATAGAAACTGAATAAAAAAACAGGAGAATTTTCATGAACACTTTTCAACAATTGTCTTTTATCGAACAAATCGCACAGATAGAACATACTACCAGCGAAGAAGTCCGAAAACGAATCGAGGAAGCCATTGAACTCAGTCGAAATTCCGATTTACCGAAAGCAAAAGAACTTTGGGCATCCTCTCCTTTCGGAACAGCTACTCCTACCGCGGAAGAATTTGTTATTTTTCTCTTAGATAAAATTAACAAAGAACATTTTTTTGACTTGTCATAACAATTAAGATTCACTTCTGCCTATCAAATAATCAAAACTGCAATCAAAAATCTTACATAACGAAATCAAAGCCTCCGTATCCGGAATCCGTCCTTTTTTCCATTTGGATATTGTTCCCGTAGAAATTTTACATTTTTTAGATATATCTATATCTTTCAAATTTTTTTCTGCCTTTAATAAATTATATCGGGTTAAAAAATCCGACGGATTTTTGCTCGGATAAAAATCAATCACTTCTGTCCTACCTAAAAGAAACTCAATCGAACAATTAAAGTATTTAGCAATTTTTTCCAAAGAATCTGCCTTCGGCATACGTCCTTCCCGCCAACGCCTCATCGTTCTTGAATTAATTCCTACTTCCTTGCTGAACAATTCCGACTGTATTCCTTTTTCTCTTTTTAATTCTTCTACATTTCTCAAAAAACAATTCAATTCTTCCATCTGACCCTCCCATATCTTTATTATGCCTTATTTTTTGTTACTTTTGATTAAATCGGGTCAGATGGAAGAAATCTTTCGAGGTTTTGTGTAATGAGGGGAATTTTCACTTATGATAAAAAAGAGCCACCGAATTCCGATTTATCGGAATTCGGTGGCTTTCATCACTCCCCTACCCTGTGCGTTTGGTTCCGAAAGGCAGTTTTCAGCAAGACGTGCTCATTTCCTTAAAGATACATTTGAATGTAGAAAGGTGCTCCTCTTCGTCCATTCGGATGCGTTGGATCACTGCGGCGACCTGTTCGTTTTTTACGCGACAGAGAATTTTGGTATAGGTGTCTATCGCATACTGTTCCGCGGCGATGTCGTCGAGGATCATCTTCTGAGGATTTTTGGAATAAGAGACCGTGCGGGCAGAAAAATAATTAATCGGATAGGGCGGCAGATAGGAATATACGGGAGCTGCGCCCAACTTCAAAATTAATTTCCCCAAAATTTCGAGGTGTTTCATTTCTGTAATAGCAATTTTCAACAAAATATTCGCATAGTCCTTACAGCCCATATTATCGAATAAAATGTGTTGATATATGTATTGCAGAACGGCGCAGAGTTCTCCTTCGTCGCCCGCATAGGCAGGAGAGACGATTTTCAGCGCCGCCGCGTCCTCCTCTATTCCGTCGAGCGCGGGATAAGCGATATCCAAAGCGCAGGTTTTTCCGCAATCGCAGAGACTGCCGTCGCACCCCGAAGGAATTTTAACGTCATTTTCCGCTTGAAGCGTCTCTTCCAAAATGCGAGACACGTCTTTGAGTTCCGTTTCCTTGTTGCTGTCCATAAAGCACCCCTTTTTCGTATTGTTCTGTATTATATGCCGACAGAGGCCGCTTTATGCGAATTATTCGTATTCCTCATAGCTGCGGCGATTCGGATAAGAGGGCGGCGGGGGAGGATTTTGAGGAAATCCACCGTTCGGACCCGAAGGAGAACTCGGATAACAGTTGTTCGGGCTCGGAGGACAAGGCGGAGGGGTTCCGCCGCCACCGCCCCTGATCGGTTTCCGACCGCAAGGTTTCGGGGGCATATTGAAGTTGACCAAAACGACGTCATCGCCGATTTTTATGATATTTTTCATATCGATAAATTGTTCGTTCTTCCAAAATCCGAAGCCCTTCCCGCCCGGAGCCACGATTCCTATCAATCTATTTTCGGGATAACAAAACACCAGATCGCACACTTTGCCCAAGCGCCTGCCGTCGGCCGTGTTGACGACTTCTTTCGTGCGAAGTTCCGAAAAGCTCATTTCCATACGCAATTCCTCCGCATTTTCTGCTTTTATTATTTTTTGTCTTTTTTTTCGGGTTCTTTCGTTGCTATACTCTACAATATATGCAAAAAGGCGCGGCCTTTGCCACGCCTTTTTTATTTTTCTTTCTATTTATTTCGTCACTTTCATTCTGACGATTAAAGGTTTATAATCGGAACAGTCCGTATGCGAGAGAGAATCTTCCGCCTGACCGATAAAATTCTTCCCGTAAATATCGAAGAGATTTCCCGAAACCCCGATTTCCGGCAGCCGCCCGACGAACTTCCCGTCCCGACAGAGAAACGCCACCTGAACGGGCGTTGCAAAATTTCCGTCGGGCGTCGTATCTCCGCCGCTGCACATCACGATATAGACGCAATCCTCTCCCTTTGTGAGTTCCTTTATCGTCTTTCCCGAACTCTTGACACGAACCTGAGAGATTCCCGTCTGCGGAACACCGTCATAGGACGAAACGGCGCTTCCCGTAACGGGAATATCGTACTTCTTCGCGTCCGTCTTGGAGGCCAAGGGCGAACGGAAAACGCCCCGATCGAAAATAATATTCCGATACTCTTCGTTGACAACGCCCTCGTCGTCGAAAAACGATTCCGAAAAACAGCTTTCGGGGTTTCTGTCTTCGTAAATCGTAACTCGTTCGTCAAATACCTGCTTTCCTGTCTTTCCCGCAAACAATCCCGTTCCGTTCGCACAGGAATCGGCGCGGATATCCGAATACAGTTTACTGAAACCCAGATCGTATATGGAGGTCAGGACGGGATATTCGCCCGCTTTAATATCGACGGGCGTGAAATATGCGCGGATATGTTCTTCGATATCCGCGACTATTTTTTCGACGTCAAACGTCTGTCCCGAATAGGAATACCCCGAGTCGATGATATTTGCCGACGACTTTTCCTTCATAAGTATAGAAATCTGATAAAAATTCGTCTTATAGGAAAGGTCGAGTCCCGAATCATTGACGAGTCGGGTATCTGTCTCCACTTTCAGAATATTATTGCTATACAAAAATTGCGGACACTTTTCTTTCAGGCTCTGCAAGAGCTGTTTCACGCGCTCCACGAACTCTTTGTCGCTCAAAAGTTTTTTGGACGCATCCACGCTTTCCTTTCGGTTTTCGGAAAATTCCACCGCATAGGGAATTTGATTTTTGAGGTTTTCTTCCGCCTTTTTCCATGCCTTTTCTTCGTCGTATTCGCCGGCAGTGCCGTAAATGCCTATTTTACCGCCCTCTATGACACGATATCCCTGCTTTTTTGTGCTGACGAACCGCACGGATTTGATTTCGCTGGCCGCGAGAGCGACCGTCGTCGTCCGCGTCTTTACCGTCAATTTTTCTCTTTTCATGAATCCGTCCCTCCTCATTGCACCTTCATTTTCGATACGGAGACATACGGCGCGCCGAAGCCCACGGGAAGCGGGAATTGCTCCATTTTCCCGCATCCGCCCGTAATAAAGCACAAAATTTCCTCCTCCTTGGAAACGCCGTCTATAAGTCCCAAGGTTTCAAACACGTCGCCCGAAATCACGGAGATTTTGACGGGACGACCGATCTTTCCGTCCTTGATTTCATAGCTGATATTCGGCGCCATCGTAAACGTACTCATACCGCTTCCGTGTTTGATCGTCTTTATGAAATAGCCGTGTTTTACGTTCTTGACAAGCTCTTCAAACGTCTTGTCGCCGCCCTCTATCACGGTCGTCGTCATGCGGACGATGGGCTCGAATTCTATCCCCACGGCGCGGGCATTGCCCGTCACGGCTTCGTCGAGCTCCGCAGCCGTCTCCGCGCTGTGCAGACGCCCCGAAAGAACGCCGTTTTTAATGAGATACGTCTTTCCCGCCTTCGTTCCTTCGTCGTCGTAAGGCACATAGCCGCAGCCCTCAAAAGTGCCCGATTCGAGAATGGAAAGGCAATCGCTCCCGACTTTCTTGCCGATCTGCCATTCCCGCTTCATCGTCTCGTCGCCGAGCATAAAGTCTGCCTCGCTCTTATGACCGAAGGACTCGTGCGCAAACACGCCCGCCGCCTCGGGAGAGAGAATGACGGGATAATCGCCCGGCTCGACGTCCGCCGCCTCTTTCAGAAAGTTGAGCCCCTCTTCGATACTCGCTAAAACACCTTCCGAAATACCTTTCAAATCGGAAAATTTCGTCCTTCCTTGCTGATAATTAAAGGAAAAATTCTTTTCTCCCTCCGCGGCGTAAAAGGACGTCGCGACGCCGCAGGTCTGATAATCATAGGCGAGATCCGCCCCCTTGCTCGACTGAAACGTAAAATCGCTGTGCCTGTCTGTATACAACAGAGTCGCCAGCTTGATCTCGGGATATTTCTTCACGAGAGGAAACAGCTCCTTCAACAGCTTTTGCTTTTCGTCCCGAGCGACGGATTCCGTCGAACAGTCCTTGAATAAAAAAGTCTTTGCCCGATTGACTTCAAATCTCTTTACAACGGGATTTTCTTCAATATCCGCGCAATATTCCGCCAATTCATAAAGCCCGTCGAGTTCTTTCTGTACGTTCGAGAGAGTCTCCGTCGAAGCATAATACCACATCTTTCCGTCAAATACGCGGATAAACGCTCCGTCCGTCACTCGCTCCTTATTTTCCGCCAAAACGCCGTTTTTGTAGATTACCGCGGAAGTACATCTGCGCTCTGTCCGCACGTCGGCGTAATAGCCTTTCCGAAAACGATACATCGTCCGCCTCCTTATTTTTGAATGTTCCTTTACAACGGCTCCGCGGGAAACTTTTACGGGCCGTTTTCATAGAATGATTATGTTATATTATAATATATACCCGCCTGAAAATCAAGTAAATCGATTACTCCTTTTTTCCGAAAAAAATGCCGAAGCACAGGCCTCGGCATGAAAAAATGATTATCGTTCAAAAAACTACGTTGCGTTTCCGTCCAAAGAGATTTCATCAAATATTTCAAGAGATATTCAAACGGATGTTATTGAGAGCGTTCTTTTCCAATCTTGAAACCTGAGCCTGAGAAATGCCCACTTCTTCGGAAATTTCCGTCTGGGTCTTGCCCTCGTAATAGCGGAGAAAAAGAATCCTCTTTTCCCGCTCGCCGAGGCGTTCCATGGCTTCGTTCAGGGCGACGCGCTCCGTCCAAACCTCGTCGTTGTTCTTCTCGTCGCAGAGCTGGTCCATCAGAAGCAGCGTATCCCCCGCTTTATTATATACGGGATCATACAGGGAAACGGGGTCGGAAATGGCGTCGAGGGCGTATACGACTTCGCTGACCGCCACCTGCATTTCCGAGGCGATTTTTTCGAGCGTCGCCTCTTCGTCCCGTTCCTCTATGGATTCCCTGACTTTCAGGACGCGATAGGCGGTGTCCCGGATACTTCTGGACACACGCAGGGAATTTCCGTCGCGGAGATAGCGTTTTATTTCTCCGATAATCATGGGGACCGCATAAGTGGAGAACTTGACTCCGACGCTCAGATCGAAATTGTCTATTGCCTTAATCAGTCCCACGCACCCCGCCTGAAACACGTCGTCCGCATTGGCGTTTTTCGCCCAGAAGCGCTTTACCAGCGACAAGACCAACCGCATGTTTCCAACGATGAATTTTTCCCGCGCGGACTTATCACCCGCTTTGAGTTTCTTCATCAGCTCTTCGTTTTCCTTCGCGGTCAAAAGAGGCAGCCCGGACGTATCCACGCCGCATATTTCCACTTTCTGCATCATGCTCGTTTCCTCCTTCTTATGTACAATGGATCTGAGAGGAACTTTTAACCAGTATGTGCCGTTTTTTCCCTTTTTATCGATTCTTTTCCGTTTTTATGAAAACATTTATACCATTTTTGAAATTTCTTTCCTGAGACGTTGAATAATCTTCTTTTCCAGCCTCGAAATATAACTTTGCGAAATTCCCAGCAAATCCGCCACGTCCTTTTGCGTCATCTCTTCGCCGCCGTTCAGTCCAAAACGCAGAAACATGATTTTCCGCTCCCGTTCGGACAGCTTTTTCAAAGCGTCCTTCAATAATTCCTTTTCCGCACTCGATTCGATATCCCCGTAAACACTGTCCGCAGACGTGCCGAGAATATCCGACAACAAAAGCTCGTTGCCTTCAAAATCGGTGTTCAGAGGTTCGTCAAACGAAACTTCGCTCTTTAACCGAACGGTACGCCGCAAATACATGAGAATTTCATTCTCGATGCACCTCGAAGCATAGGTTGCCAGCTTGATGTTTTTATCCGGCTTGAAGGAATTGATCGCCTTGATCAGTCCGATCGTCCCCACCGAAACGAGGTCATCCGGATCCACGCCCGTATTATCGAACTTTCGGGCTATGTATACCACCAAGCGAAGATTGTGCTGAATGAGTTCGGCTTTTACTTTATCCGTTTCCTCGCCCTGTTCCAACTTCCCCAGCATTTCGCTTTCCTGCTCGGGAGAAAGAGGGAGCGGCAGAGCTTCCGTCCCGCAGATATAATCCACCGTATTTTCCGCGTCGAATTGTCGTAAAAAACATTTTAGTATTTCCTTGATTTTCATGATGTTACCTCAACCTCCTCTCACGACTTCGGTCACACAACAATAATTTTCCGTCAAACCGGCCCCGAATCGCCGATCCTTTATTACCCCGCCCGTCTTCCGTCAATCGGACAATACCGCCGCGTTGAGAATAATTTTATATTCGCGCGCGCGGATATTTCCCGACGGTGCAAAATAGACTTTATCTATTATATTCGGCTTATCTCCGCAATATATCTCCAACCTGTCCGCCAGAAAAATTTTTATCGTACTTTCCCCGCCCATCGTCACAATCGTCATTTCTTCCGTCATCGTCCTTTCTCCCAACAAATCGAAGGCGAGATCGGGAGAGAGAAAACAGACGGGAATTCCCTTTACTTTGGCGCGGTTTCCGCTGTCGAGAAATCCGTCCGCCTTTATCGACCTGTCCCCAAGCGTCACGCGGCAGAGATAGACGAACCTGCGCACGGCTCTGCGGCGATAGAGCTCTTTGACGAGCGCGACGGAAAGTACCGCGAACACAAAGCTGCCCGAAAGCACCAATCCGACGGGTACGCTCTCCGTAAGATACCCGTTTTCCGTTGCGCCGTAATCGATCGAAAAGACGGAATATACCGCGAGGAGCGCTCCGCCGAGCGCGAAGCTGAATCCGAAGAACAAAGCGCCCGTAAGCAAATACCTGCCTATTCCCTTCCCCTTTACGGCGATGAGCGTCAAGAGCGCTCCGACGGAAAATTTGAGTATGTAAGAGAGAATTTTACCCGTATCCAGCAGTGGAAAAATCACTGCGAACGCTGCGCCGAAGGCAGAGGCGAGAGCGATTCTCTTAAAAGAAATCTGTTGTTTTGCCGCTTTCAGGGCCAGCCACAGAAGCATAGCGTCCAACAGAAAATTTTCCGCGAGCGCATATTCTATGTAAATTTCCATCTCTGTCCCCTCACGAGAGAAGTTTGGGGATATTATATAACCTGACGAAGCGAAAAAAAGCGCGATTTTAGGCGATTTATCCGAAATACGGGCGTTTTCGGATAAAATTTAATTACACGCCTTTGCAAAAAGTAAAAACAGTTGCATTTTGGAGTCGGGTTTGCTATAATAATTTTATCATTTTGCCGCCGAAAACATGCGGGAAGGAGATTTTCAAACGATACGGCATGCAGTCCAAAAAACTCAATTATAAGCACACCATTTTCGCCTGTTACACGGGATATATTTCCCAGGCGATCATCGTCTGCTACATACCTCTTCTATATGTAACTTTTCAGGCGGAGTTCGGCTTTTCCTCCCTCTCTAAAATCACGCTGTTGACCACGATTTGTTTTTTGGCGCAGCTCATTACAGACCTTTTATCGAGTAAATTCGTGGACAAAATCGGCTATCGGATATGCGCGATAGCCGGAGAAGCTCTGTGCGCCGTCGGGCTTTGCTGTCTCGCTTTTCTGCCGGAGCTTCTGTCTCCCATGCCGGGACTCATCGTTTCGGCCTGTCTGTATGCCGTCGGAGCGGGACTTCTCGAAGTGATCGTTTCCCCCATCGTCGAAGCGTGCCCTACCAAAAGAAAAGAAGCGGCCATGGGCTTCCTACATTCCGTGTTCTGTTGGGGGAGCGTATTCGTCGTGCTCGTTTCCACCCTGCTCTTTTCGACGATCGGAATTGCGCATTGGAGATTGATCGCGTGTCTTTGGGCGATCATTCCCGCCGCCGGAGCGATGCTGTTTTTCTTCGTTCCCTTCTACTCCTTGCCGCAGGCCGAGGACGAACAGCCGTCCGGTTTTCGTTCCCTCGCAAAAAACGGCGTCTTTTGGGTGCTTTGCCTGTTGATGGTCTGCGCGGGCGCTACCGAACAGGCTATTTCTCAATGGGCCTCCACTTTTGCGGAAAAGGGACTCGGAATTTCCAAATCTCTGGGCGACCTCGCGGGTCCCATGGCGTTCGCCGTGTGTATGGGATTGTGTCGGGTCTTCTATGCGAAATTTCTTCACAAAATCTCCCTTGAAAAATTTCTCGTCATCGGCGCGATCGGATGCGTCGGAGCCTATCTGCTCGTCACGCTGCCTCCCGTTCCCGTCATCAACCTTCTCGGCTGCGCGGTGTGCGGCCTGTTCGTCGGCATTCTTTGGCCGGGAACCTATTCGGTCGCCGCGAAAAAATTACCTTACGGCGGAGCGGCAATGTTCGCGCTTCTTGCCCTTGCGGGAGACCTCGGCTGTCTCGCCGGGCCCACGACGGTAGGCTTTATATCCGGTATATTCGACGATAATCTCAAAGTCGGACTTACGGTCGCCGTCATCTTCCCCGTCTTGGCTGTGCTCGGCATGTTCCTTCTGTCAAAACATAAGGACAAAGGTCCCGAAATGTTGAATCCGAACGAACAGAAATAATAAAAATACCCCGTCGGTCAATGACCGACGGGGTATTTTATTTCTCAACACATAACAAGCTCTTTCAAAAATCCGAAAAAATATCTATCGTTCTTCTCGGAAGTAGTTGAGTCCCAAACTTGCGGGAGGCTGCGTTTCTTTACTGTTCAGGATGCTTGTTATAATCAATACAATGATCGTAACGACATAGGGTAATGCCCCGACAAGTTCCTTTGACAATACTGTGACAAAGTTAGAAGCGATATACAATCCGCCGAAAATGATCGAGCCCAAAATAGCGAGCGCGGGACGCCAAAGGGTAAAGATGACGAGGGCGATAGACAGCCAGCCGAACCCTTCGAGGAAGTGTACGTCGTCCCAATTTCCTCCCATATAATCCATAATAGCGCATAATCCGCCAAGAGCCGAAATCCCACAGCCGATACATGTAGCCCAATATTTATAGCGCGACACATTAATCCCCGCGGCGTCCGCCGTAGCAGAATTTTCGCCTACCGCGCGCAAGTGCAAACCTATACGGGTACGATTGAGAATGAGCTGAGCCGCAATCGCGACGATAATCGCCAGATATACGAAAATACCGTGAGATAAAAATATCTCTCCGAACCACCCGAGTTTATCGCCTACGGGGAAAAGATTAGTATAATATTTGCTCGCACGGGCGATAACCGCCATCTTTGCTTTTATAAGATTGATAAGATGTCCCGCAAGCCCTACGCCGAACGTCGTCATGGCGAGACCCGTAACGTTCTGATTTGCGCGGAGCGTGACCGTCAAAAAGCTATATAGAGCTCCCATCGCCGCCCCCGCGAGGAAGGTGACAATCAAAGGTACGAGAACGAGCAGAAACGGCACGGAAGTACCGATTGACTTTATAAGATAATACTCGGAAAGACAGCCGACCGCCGTTCCCACGCTCATGACGCCGGGAACCCCCAGATTAAGGTGTCCGGATTTTTCTGTGATGATTTCTCCCGTCGAACCGAAAAGGAAAATCGCGCCGATGCGAATAGCGCCCACTAAAAAGCTCACAAACATTGATTCTTTTCCTCCTTTTTATGCGTTCTCGATTTACGGAATTTGAGCTGATACAGGATAAAAAATTCACAGCCGATAATAAAGAAGAACATAATACCTGTGATGATATCAGCGAAGTAAGCGTTTGCGACTCCACAATCCGTCATGACCTGTCCCATGCCCTTTTGCAAAAATACGACCAGATACGCGGTAAAAATCATAAAGATCGGATTAAATTTCGCCAGCCATGAAACGAGAATCGCCGTAAAGCCGCGGCCGCCGACCGTCTCTTTGCTAATCATGTGATCGATTCCGCCGACGATTAAAAATCCGGCCAAGCCGCAAATAGCGCCCGAAATGAGAAGGGTGCGGACAACGACTTTCTTTACGTTGATTCCCACGTAACGAGCCGTATTCTCGCTTTCGCCCACGACGGAAATTTCATAGCCCTGCTTACTGTACTTCATATAGACATAGACCAAAGCAGTGACGATTGTTACCACGATGACGCTCAGCCAGAAATCTTCTCCGCCGATTTTCGGCAGATTGCCGTGCGGGAGCGGACTCATGTTTCCCGAACCTGTCGGGTACCAAATTTTTATGGCAAAGAGCACGATCTGCATGGCCACATAGTTCATCATGAGAGTAAACAGAGTTTCGTTGGTATTCCATTTTGCCTTGAAAATGGCGGGGATCACCGCCCAAAGCATGCCTGCTGCCACCCCCGCGACGAACATGATCGGAATCAATACTCCGTCCGGAACTTTTCCGCCGAGATAGAACATGCACACCGTACAGGCAAAACCGCCCATGAGTACCTGTCCTTCCGCACCCGTATTCCAAAAACGCATTTTGAATGCGGGAGTGATGGCAAGCGCGATCAAAAGAAGAATCGCTCCGTCGCGGAGGAAAATCAAGATTCTTCGCTCCGTGCCGAAGATTCCCGAAAACATAGACGAATAAATGAAGAAGGGATCTTTTTTCAAAACGAGAAACGACAGCAAACCTGTAACCACGAAGGCGAGCAGAATAGCCGCCGCACGGATCAACCAGGATTTCCACCAGGGAACGGAAGTACGCTTTACGATATGAAAAAGGGGTTCTTTGACGCTTTTTTCTTTATTCTTCATAATCTTCCTGTTCCTCCCGTTGGTTTTTTACCATTAAAAGTCCGATTTCTTCCTTTTTAGCCGTTCTGCCGTCCAAAATCCCCGTGATACGGCCGCTGCCGATGACCATGATCCGATCGCAAAGCTCTAAAAGGACGTCCAAATCTTCGCCCACGAAAATGACGCAGACGCCCTTTTTCTTCTGTTCCGTCAAGAGATTATAGATGGTATAGGAAGAATTGATGTCCAAACCTCTGACCGGATACGCCGCAAGGAGTACGGTGGGCGAAGCGGCGATTTCCCGCCCCACCAATACTTTTTGAACGTTTCCGCCCGAAAGGCGACGAACGGGCGTTTTAGCACTCGGAGTCGATACTTCGAGACTCTTAATAATTTTTTCGGCAAGATTTTCGGGTTCCCTTCTGTCGAGGAAAATCGAATGGCCCTTTCGATAACTTCTGAGCATCATATTGTCGATGATGTCCATGTTTCCGACGAGTCCCATTCCCAAACGGTCTTCAGGGACGAAAGAAAGACGAATTCCCATTTCCCGAATCTGTAAGGGAGACTTTCCGATAAGCTGTTCGCCTACGGGCATTTTCCCGACATTTTCTTCTTCGCTTTCCTGCTCGAACTCTTCTATTTGGGACTTTTCGGGCGGATAATATTCTATGCTGGCGCCTGCAATCGGAATCTGCAAACCCGCAATCGATTCCAGAAGCTCTCTCTGGCCGCTCCCCGCAATCCCCGCTATGCCGAGAATTTCCCCGCTGAATGCGTCAAAATTCACGTCGTCGAGGATACGAATCCCCTCGTTGTTTATGAAGGTAAGATTTCTAACTTCCAGACGCTTTTGGCAATTTACGGGCATGGGACGATCGATATTTAAGGATACTTTTTTGCCGACCATCATTTCCGTCAATTCCTGTTCGTTGGTCTTTGCCGTCTCCACCGTCGCAATATGTTCTCCCTTTCTCAAAACCGCTACTCTGTCCGAAATCGCCATAACTTCATTGAGCTTATGCGTGATGATAATGATGGATTTACCGTCGTCGCGCATCGTGCGGAGTACGGCAAACAGCTTATCGATTTCCTGAGGGGTGAGAACGGCAGTAGGCTCGTCCAGAATGAGAATATCCGCGCCGCGATATAAGACTTTCACGATTTCCACCGTCTGTTTTTCGGAGACGGACATTTCGTGAATTTTCTTCTTCGGATCGATATGGAACCCATACTTTTCACTCATTTCCCGAACGCGGGCGTTGACTTCTTTGAGATTATACTTCTCTCCGCGTACGCCGAGAACAATATTCTGAGCGGCGGAAAAGACGTCTACCAACTTGAAATGCTGATGAATCATACCAATCTTATAGCGAAAAGCGTCTTTGGGCGAACGAATGGAAACTTCTTCTCCGTCGATATAAATCTGGCCCTCGTCGGGATAATAAATTCCCGCGATCATGTTCATGAGCGTCGTTTTTCCCGATCCGTTCTCGCCGAGGACGGACAAAATTTCGCCCTTTCTGACGTCCATATCCACGTTTTTATTCGCGACTACCTCTCCGAACGTTTTCGTGATGTTTTTCAGTTGTATTGCAATGGGTTTATCCACAGTGCCTCCCGAAATCTTTAATTAACGCGAACGGGCGGAGCCATATACGGTACTCCGCCCTATATTGTTTTTACGTAGCCTTAACCTTATTCGTTCAACAGTCGGATTCCGTCTATTTTTATATCGAAATAAGGTGCCGAACGATGAAAAGATTCCTTAAAAACTCCATTCTCGATAGCTTCGGTATCCGGCTTATAATCGCCGTCTGTATCTGCTAAATAGGTCGTAAGAGTTTGTCCATTCACCGTAAATTTAGAAGTATCGAATATTTCCAAAGTACCCGCTGCAATTTTATCTCTCGCTTCGATAACGGCCTCCACAGCTCCTTCCGGAGCAGCGTTGCCGCCAATATTCGTCAGTTTGACAGACCCCGTTTTAATCGTTCCCGTCCAGTCATCGGCGATTTCTTCGCCCATGGCAGCTTTCGCGATGATATATTTGAAGTAGGGAGTCCAATCGATATAAGAAGAAACGAGGAACGTTTCTGGGCAGGCCTCAAACGTGCTTCCGTTATAAGAGACGTTAGGAACTCCTTTTTCTTCACAGGCAGAGGGTGCCCCCATGGAATCGGCGTGCTGAGAAATGAGTTTGCAGCCGCCGGCGATAAGGCTTTCTGCAGTCGATTTTTCATCAACGATACTAAACCACGAATTCGTAAATTGGACGTCCATCGTAACGGTCGGACAGACGGATTTTGCGCCGAGATAGAATGAGGTATAACCAGAAATAACCTCGGCATAGGGATAAGCGCCGACATAGCCCATTTTAGCTTCCTCCGCGGTAAATTCTCCCGCCTCGATCATTTCGTTGAGCTTCATGCCCGCAACGACGCCCGCGAGATAACGTCCTTCGTAAATGGAAGCGAATGCGTTATGGAAATTATCGAGTCCGCTCGTTGCCGCCGTGACGCCCGTCGCGTGGCAGAATTCCACTTCTGGATTTGCCGTAGCGGCTTCTTTGACAAACGGTTCATGTCCGAAAGAATCGGCAAAAATCAGATCACAACCTTGATCGACAAGGTCTTCCGCGGCAGTCTTACATTCCGCAAGTTCGGGAATTCCGGTTTTCATGATAAACTGATCGGATTTAAGCCCCATTTCATTGACGGCTCTTTTCGCCGCATCAATAAAGTTCTTATCGTACGTGGATGTTTCGTCGTGCAGACAAATCAGACCGAACTTAAAATCCTCGGGAATCACGACGTCGGAATAGTCGGGAGCCTCGATATTCTCATATTCGGGAAGGGTAAGTTCACCCTTATCTTCCCCTGCTTCACCGCAGGAAGCCAAAGAGGCAGCCACGCCGAAGCCCATAACCAAGGAAAGAGCCACTGTAAGAAATCTTTTTTTCATGATTTTATCTCCTTACGTCCGCGATTTTTTCACGGGCCGAATTTTAACGCTTTTGTATTTTTGTATTTCGTCTTTTGCATTGACGCTTTTAGCTTTTGTCAAAGTCAAACAGCGCCCGTCTTGTCAAATCGGTACTACCGCAATGCGGCATTTTGAGTAAAAAACGTCTCTTTCAGCTTCGGAAAGAAATTGTTCCGTTCTCCATTTTTTCGACGATCGCGAGGGACTCCACGCGGTAACCCTGTCTTCTCAACTCGTCTCCGCCGCCCTGAAAGCCCTTTTCGATTTCCGCGCAGCATCCGACGACTTCCGCCCCCGCCTGTTTCACGATGTCGATCAGCCCTTTCAAAGCATTTCCGTTTGCGAGGAAATCGTCGGTAATGAGAACTTTATCTTCCAAAGAAATATATTCTTTCGAAACTGCGATATCGTAAGTGATTTTATGCGTAAAAGAATACACGGGGGAAGAATACTGTTCTCCGCTGACGTTTGCGGAAGGGTGCTTTTTCGCAAATACCATGGGTACCCCCAATTCGAGCGCCACCGCCGTCGCGAACGCGATTCCCGACGCTTCCACCGTTAATACTTTCGTGATGCGGGTTCCTTTGAAAAGGCGGGCGGTCTCCTCCGCCATTCGTTTCAGAAACACCGTATCCACTTTTTGGTTGAGGAAACTTCCCACTTTCAGAACGTCTCCGGGAAGAACCGTCCCTTCCTTGATGATTTTTTCTTCCAATGCTTTCATTTTTTCACTGAAAAGACGGCAGACGAAAGAACGCCGCCGCCAATATCTCCCTTTCTCTTCTGTAAAATCAGGGCTTGTCCAATAGTCGCGATTATTTTTCGGGCACCGCGGTAGAAACTCCTCCACCCTTCTTCCGGAGGTATATATCGGCTTTTTATAAAATTTTCCTTTTCGGATTTCTTCGCAGACGACTTTCCGTTCCGATAAAACCACAGGACAGAAATGCCGCCGAAAAATGACGCCCGCACTTTTCCGCCGATGTTTTTACGGTCCGAAAAATAATTTGCGTAACGCTTCGTTACGCAGAAAGCGGGACGTCCCGCTTTATTCGCCTGAAAAAGGCCTATCCGATTTCAAAAAAGAAAAAAGTCAACCGCTCTTGACTTTATCATAACTATATCACATTGTGAAAATCTTGTCAAATGATAGCGATTGAAATTCTATTTTCACACTTTTTGTCTCATATTATCATTGTTTGAAATTTATGAAAACATTTTTATCGGGCAAAAAGCCATACCGTTTACCGTTATACCATTGTTCTCAAAAGGCGTATTTATAATGTTCGATTCTTCCGTCTGCCCAGACTTCGACGACGTCGAAGCGCGCGTTGGGTTCCCGTCCCCGTTCCATCCAATAGAATTGCGCTATGCGTTTATAGCGGCGGCGTTTTGCCGCGACTACCGCCTCCGCGGGGGTCCCGTATTCGTCCGAAGTCCGGGTCTTTACCTCCGCGAAAACGACTTCGTCGCCGTCCTCCGCAATCAAATCCGCTTCTCCGAACGGAGTTCGGTAATTCTTATGTAAAATTTTATATCCCTGCGCTTTCAGGTACTCTTCGGCGAGTTTTTCTCCCCGCCTGCCCAGAACTTTTTTACGAACGTCCTGCGATGAATCGGACATATTCCGTGCTCCTTTATTGCCCTGATGTGTTCCGCCGTGCCGTAGCCTTTATTTCTTTCAAAACCGTATGCGGGATACGTCTTTGCATATTCTTCCATGAGTGCGTCCCTGAATACTTTTGCGACGATGCTCGCCGCGCCGATCGAATAGGAAAGCGCGTCGCCGTGCACGATGCTCCTTTGCGGGAACGAAATATCCAACGTCATATTCCCGTCGGTGATGACCGTATCGGGAACGATTTTCAGACTTTCCAAGGCGTTTTTCATTCCCAGCCGCGTCGCCTGCAAAATATTGATTTCGTCGATAATCTTTTCGTTTACTTCATACACGGTATACGCCAAAGCGCGTTCCCGAATGAGTTTTGCCAAGAGTTCCCTCTTTTTCGGAGAAAGTTTTTTGCTGTCGTCCACTCCTTGAATGATTTCGATTTCTTTGAGCGGCATGACGACGGCCGCGCACACGACGGGGCCCGCCAGGGGGCCGCGGCCCACTTCGTCCACTCCCGCAATCGTCTTGAAGCCCTGCGAAAGCAATTCCCGTTCTATTTTTAATTTATCCGAGGCGCACAACTCTCTTTTCATTTAACGCCTTCCTTGATACTTTATTCTATGTTTGAAATTTATTTTATGCTCAAAACGGCAAATCCCGATACTCCGCCGCGTCTTCCAGACAGACTTTCCCGATACGGCCCTTCCGAAAATCGTCGATGAGCGCTTTTGCTCCGCGGTCATAATCGTATTCCCCGCCCTTTAAGATAAATCCGCGTCGTTTGCAGAGCGCTTCGTACATGCCGAGCTTTTCCGAAAAATCGGTAATTCCGTAACGGTGCGTGAGATAACGGGGATATTTTTCCGCGAGTTCTCCGAGAAGTTCCAAGGCGATGTCGTCCATGTCCAAAATGTCGTCATTGATGCTGCCGATATAAGCGAGATGCCTCGCCAAAGTCTGATTGTCGAAAGAAGGCGGCATCGTGCCGGGCGTATCCAACAGGTCGAACGAGCCACACCGAAGCCACTTTACGTCTCTCGTTACGCCCGCTTTATCGCCCGTTTTCGCCCGTTTCTGACCGCTCAGAAGATTGACGATCGTGCTCTTTCCCGTGTTCGGAATTCCCGCCACCATAAAACGAAACGTGCGGTTTAACCCTTTCGCTTCCGCGCGTTCCCGCTTTTCTTCCGTCATTCGTGTCAATTTTTGCATGATCGCGCGGCGGGAAGAAAGCTCCGTCGAATTGCAGCGGATACACTGCCGACCTTTTTCCTCCGCCAGCCGAACAAATCCGTCCGCGCCTTCGTCCGCGAGATCCGACTTATTGAGAAGATAGAGCACGGGTTTTTCCCCGAATATTTTTTTCAGATTTTTATTCAGCGTAGCCGCAGGCGCGCGGGCATCGAGCACGCAGATGACGCCGTCGCAAAGCGCCCGCTTTTCCTCCATGTCCCGCATCGCTTTCGTCATGTGTCCGGGAAACCACTGTATCGTTTTCGCCATACTTCGTTCCTTTTCCGTGTCGTTTTTTCTTTCTCTCTTTCCGTTCGTCTTATCCTTGCCGCCGCCAAACCTATGGGCAGGACAGGAATGCGGGGAAGACTTTATTCCGAAAATCGCTTCCGTTACGGAATTATTTTTCCAATAAATCGGGACGATATTTTTTCGTCAGTTCCAAGGCCTGTTCCCGCCGCCAGCGGTCTACTTTTGCATGATCGCCGCTCAAAAGCACTTCGGGAACGGAAAGACCGCGATATTCCTGCGGCCGAGTATATTGCGGATATTCGAGAAGATTGTCCGAAAAACTTTCGTCGACGAGAGAGGAAGTATTGATGACTCCGTCCACATATCTCGAAACGCAATCCACCAAGACCATGGCGGGCAATTCCCCGCCCGTAAGGACATAGTCCCCGATAGAAATTTCTTCGTCGATGAACAAATCGATCGCCCGTTGATCCACGCCCTCATAATGCCCGCACAGAAGAATCAGCCAATCATGGGAAAGAAGAGAGAACACTTTCTGTTGCCGAAGTGTTTCCCCTTTCGGAGAGAGGTAAATCCTGTGTGCCCGATGTTCTTTATCCAGCGCCTCGATGGCGCTGCCGATGGGCTGCGGCATCATGACCATGCCCGCGCCGCCGCCAAAGGGATAATCGTCGCATTTCAAATGCTTATCTTCCGTAAATTCTCGGATATCGACGACATTGATTTCTATCTTTCCCGCACGCTGCGCCCGACCGAGAATACTCTCTTTCAGAGCAGAAAACATATCGGGAAATAGGGTAAGAATATCTATCCTCATAACTTATCCTAAATTGACTCTGTTTTTCAGAACGTATTTTTCAAAAAAGAACAGTCCGACGCTTCCGCCTGCGGCGAGCGCAATCAGTATCCATAAGAACAAATGCACGGCGACAGCCGAATCGATTATCCCTCCGAGAAATCCCGTAGACATAAAGAAAATATAAATTACCTGACTTACGGCAAGATAAATTACATAAGCAATAGCGGCAGCTCCGGCGCGACTTTTATTGACAATCATCTGCCCGACGCATACGCATGCGTATACGATTTGAAGATTAAAAATAATCCCTATCAGAAGCAGAAAAACTATTTCTATCGTAAGCATAGCCATATCTGCGGGAAATTCATGGTAAATTTCCCCCAAAGAGACGAAAAAGTTTTCCAAAGCGGGAAAAACTTCCCTCCAATAAGGAACCGCCACGATTAATATGGACGCTATTGCAACCAAAATCGTCAAAAAAATCGTTACAAATCCGCTAATCAGTTTGGAAAAAATATGTTCTTCGGACGTCGCGGGAATACTTAAAGTAAGATACCCCTCCGCGCCGAACAAATTTTTAAGGAAGTGCACCGCAATATTGAAAATACATATTGCCGAACAAAGAGCCACGCCTACTATATACAGTATGATAATAGAAGACATTGCCATCATAAAAGGAACGACCACACCTGTTTCCACATCCGATGCAGACATATGCTCCGCAATCGGCAGGCAAATCGCGCAAAGTACCGCCAAGGCCCCCAAGACGATATAGCAGGGAACGAGAAATTTGAACAGCGCGCGGAAGTCGTATTTCAACAATTTTTTCAGCATATGTCCGCGGACCGCCTTTATTTTTCCGTCCCCGTTCAAGTCCGCTTCGTCGATTCCGCTGCGGGCATAATCCGATCGATAATGATTTTCATGGGAATCAAAAAAGTCCTGAGAATTCTCCGGCGCGGAAAAAACAGGCTTATCGGAAGGCGGAACATTCGCCGAATCCAAGGGAGAAGTTATTTTTTCCGAAGGAGCGGAAGTCACAGAAGAATCAAGCGTATCCGAAGCATCGAAACCGAATAAATCCTCTTTTTCGTTCTCCTCCGCTATGCCGGATTCTCCTTGGCCGACCTCGCTTTTTTCCTTATCGTCGTTTTCAAACCAATACTTATCGTTTCCGCTTACCATCTGAATACCTCCCTGAACAGCTGGTCTATCGTCTTGCCCTCTCCTTTGCGGATATCGTTTGCGCCGCCCTGCAACACGATTTTTCCGTTTTGCAGAAACAGCACGTAATCGAGGACGGGTTCAATATCTCCGATCAAATGCGTACAGATGATCATTGTCGAATCCGCGTTCTTGTGGGAAACGATGGTGTTGAGAATATAATCCCGCGCGGCGGGATCGACGCCCGCGATGGGCTCGTCGAGAATAAACAGCTTGGCATTCCTCGACAAAGTGAGTATGAGACCGAGTTTTTCCTTCGTTCCCTTGGACAAAGCGCGCACCTTCTGCCCCATATTCACGCCGAGTTCGGAAATCATTTTTTCCGCTTTCTTCTCGTCGAAATCGGGAAAGAAGTCCTTATAATACTCCACCTCCTGCTTTACGGTGAAACCGTCGCTCAAAAAGTTGCTGTCGGGAAGATACGCGACGATAGCCTTCGTCTCCGTGCCGACCGTCATTCCTCCCACGCGGATATTCCCTTCCGTCGGAGTCAAAAGTCCGGTCAAAAGTTTGATGAGCGTCGTTTTCCCGCTTCCGTTCGGACCCAAAAGGCCCACGATACAGCCCTTATCGGGGACGGAAAACGTCAGATGGTCGAGCGCACGAAGTCCCTTATAGTCCTTTGTCAGCCCCGTACACTCCAAAATATTTTCCATATTTCTCTTTATACTCCTTTATCCGCCTCCTCGCGGACGCGGTTCCTCTGATTTTTATTGTACCATATTTTACGGTTAATGTCAAGATTTGAGAACAAAACCTTATAAAAAGAAAAACAGAGCATACCATGGCCGAAAATAATTCAGTCCATACACGGCATGCCCGTTTTGACTTTTCTTTTATTCAGTTCTCCCCTGCCTATGCCGATTCAAAGGATAGCTTCTACAAAGCTCTTTGCATCGAAGTGTTCCAAATCCTCTATTTTTTCTCCGACACCCACAAAGATGACGGGCAAAGCGAGCTCGGATGCCAGCGAAAAGACAAACCCGCCCTTTGCCGTGCCGTCCAGCTTGGTGAGTACGAGTCCGTCGAGCTCTACCGCCTCGTCGAAGACGCGCGCCTGATTGACGGCGTTCTGTCCCGTCGTAGCGTCGAGAACGAGCAGCTTCAAAAAATCCGCTTCGGGATATTCCCGCGTGACGACGCGGTCCATTTTTTGAAGCTCTTTCATGAGATTGTCTTTGACGTGCAAACGTCCCGCCGTATCGACGATGACGACGTCCGTTTTTTTCGCCTTTGCGGAGGATACGGCATCGAAAATAACCGCTGCGGGATCGCTTCCCTCCTCGTGCTTGACGATTCTCACCTTTGCCCTGTCCGCCCACACGGCGAGCTGTTCCCCCGCCGCCGCGCGGAAGGTGTCCGCGGCCGCGACCGTGACCGTCTTTCCCTTTTCGATGAAATAATGCGCCAGCTTTCCGATAGTCGTCGTTTTTCCAACGCCGTTTACGCCTACCAGCATAATGACGCATGGATAAGAGATGTCGGGAACTTCCGCCTCTTTGAGAATATCGGTCAAAATTCCCCGCAGAAGTTCCGTAACGTATGCTTCGTCTTTGAGCTTTTCTCCGATTGCCTTCGCCTTCACCCGCGCCACGACTTCTTCCGCCGTGGAAACGGAAACGTCCGAAGAAATGAGGAGTTCCTCCAATTCCTCATAAAATTCGTCGCCCAATTTGTTTTTGGAAAACAAAACTCTCAGTTTTTCCGATAAATTGTCCTTCGTCTTTTTCAGAGCGCCGAACAGTTTTCCGAATATACCCATAAATTCTCCTTGCGATTCGATTTTGCCGCGCGCATTTCCGCCCGCGGCTGCAACTGCGGCGGATACGGCAAAGAGTGCCGAGAGATGAAACCATCGACTATTAACCGCCATTCGTCAGTATCGGTGACTAACCGTCAGTCATGAACCGTCAGTATCAGCCGCCAGCCAAAATTCGTCAGTTGCCAAACATCAATGATTAATTGTCCGCCGTCAGCCCGTAACCGCCGGTCATTAATAGTCATTATTCGACGGTTCCCGCGCCGAGCTTTTCCTCTACGTCCGCCAGCTTGACGGAGACGATTTTGGAAACGCCCTTTTCCTGCATGGTCACGCCGAAAAGGGAATCCGCCTGATTCATGGTCGGCTTTCTGTGCGTAATGACGATAAACTGCGTTTCCTCCGAGAAATGTTTGAGGTAGGATGCAAATCTGTCCACGTTTGCGTCGTCGAGCGCCGCCTCTATCTCGTCGAGAATACAGAACGGCATGGGCCGAGCCCGCAAAATGGCGAACAGAATGGCAATCGCCGTCAGAGCGCGTTCGCCGCCCGAAAGGAGGGAAATTTTTGTCAGTTTCTTTCCGGGAGGGCAGGCGACGATTTCCACGCCCGCCGCGAGCGGATCCTCCCCTTCCACGTAATCGAGCTGCAATTCCGCTTTTCCGCCGCCGAACAATTCCTTGAAGGTAATTTTGAAATTCTCGTTGATTTCGTTGAAGCCCTCGTCGAACTGTTTGAGCATCTCTTCGCGAATTTCGTTGAGCGCGGTCGTCAAATCCTCTATCGCCTTTTGGAGATCGTCGCGCTGCGTAATCATCTCGTCATAGTGCGCCTTTTCTTCCGCGTATTCCTCCACGGCGTTCGGATTGACGGCCCCCAGCATGGTGATTTTACGTTTGAGTACGGTAATGAGGTTCGCAGCTTCGTCCGCGTTGAAATTCTCCGCCTTCATGGACAGACAAGCCTCATAGTCCATCTGATAGGCCTCGTCTATCCTCAGGCGCATGTTTTCGAGATTGGTGTCTATTTTACTGATTTCTATCTCGCATTTATACCGCTTGTCCGACTGTTTTGTAATCGTTTCCTGCAAGCCGTTGCGCTCCTCTTCGAGTTCGAGCTGGCGCGCGTTGATTTCTTCCTTTTCTTTGGAAAGCGCGGCGATTTTGTCCACAATTTCCTGAACGGCGGCCTTTTCCTCTTCGGTGAGCTCCTTTTCCTGTGCCTCCGATTCCAGCGCGTGGAGTTTGCCTTCCAAATCCTTTTTGGAGGCTTCCGTTTCGAGAATCCGCTTGACGAGTTCCTCCTTTTCCGCATTCAGGCGGCGGAAGTTTTCCTCCTCCTTTTCGAGCGCGGAATTGAGCGCGGCATATTCCACTTCGAGATCGTGCAGTTTCTTGCTCTTTTCCTCCCGCTCCGCCTTGAAACGGTCGCATTGGCTGCGCTGCCCTGCGAGTTCTTCCTCCGCGCTCTGGCGCATGGAATTGAGCTCCTCCTCGCTCTTGGAGGAATCCGCCTCCTCGTTTTCGAGCGCGCGGAGTTTTTGTTTCAGCTCTTGGAGCGCCTCCTCGTATACGCCGATATCCGCTTCCGCCTCGGCGATTTGCTGCAAGAGCGCCTCCTCGCGCTGTTGCAGAGCCGCCGTTTCGGTATTGGCGGACTGATACTTCGCGCGGAGCTTTTCGACTTCTTCTTCCGCTTCCTTGCGGGCTTCCTCGCTCTCGGCGATGGCGGCTTTCAGCTTTTCGATATATTTCTGCTTGCGGACGATGTTTTCCTTACATTCCTGAATTTTGCGCTCGTTGGAAAGGAGCGAGCCCGCGTCCTTTCTTCGGCTTCCGCCCGTCATGGCGCCGCTGGTCATGACGATATCGCCGTCCAGCGTCACGATTTTGAAGGAATTTCCGTATTTTTTCGCTATCGCGTTGGCGTTGAAAATATTGTCGCAGATGAGCGTATTGCCGAGCAGGTTGCTGATGACGTTATAATAATAGTCGTCATATTGTACCAGCTCGGTTGCGAGCCCCATGGCGCCCTTTTCGTTCATGGCGCGCTGAATTTCGCGGGTGTCCGGCTTGGGACGCATGCTGGACACGGGCAGGAAAGTGACGATACCGCCGTTCGTGCGTTTCAGGTATTCGATAAGATAGCGCGCGTCGTCCGACGTGGCGGTGACGACGTTCTGCATGGCGCCACCGAACGCCGTCTCTATGGCGGTTTCGTATTTCTGTTCGGTGCGGACAATATCCGCAAGGGCGCCCTTGACGCGGTTTCCGACGTCGGGATTGGTCTTTGCCACGGACAAAAGCCGCCTGACCGAATCCTTGTACCCCTCGAAGCGGTTCTTCAAGCTGATATACAGTTCGAGACTGTCCCTGAGAGAAGCGAGCTGACCGTTCGCGTTGAACAGCTCCTGATTGAAATTGTTGACGGTGAGCTGCATTTCGCGCATTTCTTCCGTCTTTTCTTCGAGCGCGGAATTCCCCGTCGAAGTAAAATCTTTGAGCCGTTTCAAGTCCCCGCGCACGGCGGCGAGCTCGTCCCCCAGCCGTTCTTTTCTCTGATTGCTCTTGTCGAGCGCGGAGGAGATTTCTTTAATCCGTTCTTCCGCCGCTTCCTTGCGCGCGGAAAGGGTACCGATATTCTTTTTGATTTCGGACAGGTTGTCCGCGGATTCCATCTGGCTCAGCCGCTTTTCGTCGGACAGCCGCTCGAACACCTCGATTTTATTGTCCAGCGCGGCCACCGCGGAACGCAAAACGTCCGTCTCGTTTTCGATGACGGAAATGCGCGCCGTATCCTGTTTGCGCTTCTGTACCCCGAGCGCCACCGCGTCGTCGATTTCTCCGATGCGGGCTTTGCTCTCCGCGAGGACGTCCTCCGCCGCGGAAATCTGTGAGCGATACGTACTGATACGCTCCCGCACGAGTTTGAGTTCGCCGTCCTTACGCTCGTTGCCGACGGAGAGTTCCACGCGGCGGTCGTTGAGCTCGGTGAGCTGATCGTCCGCCTCCGCGATTTTGCGGCGATTTTCCTCAAAAAGGCGGTTGACGCGTTCCACCTGTACGTTTAAGGAGATAATTTTATCGGAAATGGCGGAGATGTCCTTTTTGAACTTGTCCTTTTCCGTCTCCGCGTTTTCATAGCGGTATATGTAGGTATTCACCTCGTTGTATTTGAGGGAATCGGAATATTCGTTGTATTCGCGTGCGGCCTCCGCCTGCTTGCCGAGGGGACCGAGACGGCGTTCCGCCTCGTCGATTCTCTGGCGGTAAATAAAGAGATTGGAGTTGGAATCTTCCAATTTCCGTTCGATTTCCTGCTTGCGGGATTTATATACCATGAGCCCGGTGGCTTCCTCGAAGATGAGCCGCCTGTCCTCGGGCTTGGCGTTCATGATTTGTTCCACCTTGCCCTGACCGATGATGGAATACCCCTCTTTTCCGAGCCCGATGCCGTGAAAGAGCGCGACAATATCCTTCAAACGGCTGGGTTGGCCGTTGATGAGGTATTTGCTGTCGCCGTTCCGATACAGTCTTCTGGTCATTGCGACGTCCGTGGCGTCGAGGTCGAAAATGCGCTTCTGGTTATCGAAAACGAGCGTCACTTCGCAAAACGAGAGCGGTTTTCTTTCCAGCGTCCCGCCGAAAATAACGTCCTGCATGTTGCTGCCGCGCAAAGATTTTGCGGACTGTTCCCCCAAAACCCAGCGAACGGCGTCGGCGACGTTGCTCTTTCCGCAGCCGTTGGGGCCCACGATGCAGGTAACGCCGTCGTCGAACCGAATCGTCGTTTTGTCGGCGAACGATTTGAAGCCGACCAGTTGTATTTCTTTTAAGTCCAAAGTTCTCTCGCTCCTTATAGTTCTCTATATTTCAGACAGGATTTTCGTTTTCGGACAAAACCGCCAAAAGATTTTTCGCCGCTTCCTGCTCTGCGGCGGTCTTGCTCTTTCCCCGCCCCGACGCGCTTTTGCCTTCCGCTTCCGCGAGACAGACAAACATCGGGTCGTTGTCCTTTCCCTCTTTTTGCAGGGAATAGGAGGGCGTGGGCAAGCCCTTCTTTTGCAGAAATTCCTGTAATTCTCCCTTGTAGTTCTCCCCTCTGCTTACGGCGAGATGTTCGAGAATAAACCGCTTTGCCGCCTCATAGCCGCCGTCGAGATAAACGGCCGCGGAAAGGGTCTCGAACAGGCTGGAAACCGTCTTGCCGCCGACGTTCGCTTCCCCGCCCTCGACGAGCAGGAAATTTTTCAGCGACAGCTTTTCCGCCGCCTCCAAAAGCGCCTCCTTTCTCACCAGAGCCTGCCTCAGAGCCGTCATCTCCCCTTCGCTTAAGGTTTTTCCTTTCTTTTCGCGAAAATACAGCATTTCGGATACGACGAGCTGCAACACGCTGTCTCCGAGAAATTCCAGCCGCTCGTTATCCTCTCCGCCGTGAGCGTTGGCATAAGTGGAATGTACGAACGCCGTTTTCAACAGCGCCTTATCCCTGAACGTATAACCGATTTCCTTTTCCAGCCTTTCAAACGTCATGTTCTGCTCCGTCAGGCCTCGGCGGACGCCGTTTCCGCGGAATTTTCGGCGGATTTTGCCGCCTCCGTCAAATCCACCTCCGCGAGCATTTTTTCGATTTTACCTACCATATCCCCGCGGACCGCCTCCACGGCCTGTCCGATACAGATGGCAAACCCCGACGCCTTGGAATTGCCGTGCGCTTTGACGACCGCTTTTTTAAGTCCCAAAAACATCGCACCGCCCATGGTTTCATAGTCGGCGGATTTTTTAATATTTTTTATGACGTCGTAAACGAGCGCCGCGCGCATGGTCGCAAAGAAATTTTTCTTGAATTCCCGCTTCATGATTGCGCTGATCGCCTTTCCGCAGCCCTCTATCGATTTCAGGGCGATATTGCCCGTAAATCCGTCGGCTACGGCAATATCTATATCTCCTACCATAATGTCGCGCCCCTCGACGTTGCCCGCGTAATCTATACAGGACATGCCTTTGAGGAGCTCGTTTGCCGCCTGATGAAGCGCGTCGCCCTTGTGATCCTCGGTGCCGTTGCTGAGCAACCCCACCTTGGGATTTTTCATGCCGTAGGCGGCTTGCGCGTAAGCGGTCGCCATGATGGCGAAATGCGCGAGATTGACGGGTTTGCAGTCGAGATTCGCTCCGCAGTCGCAAAGGAGCGTGCCCGTCCCTTTCAGATTGGGAATACGGGGACAGAGCGCGGGACGGGAAATTCCCTTAATGCGCCCCAGAACGAGCACCGCGGCCGTAAGCACCGCGCCCGTGGCTCCCGAGGATACCAGAGCATCCGCTCTGCCCTCTTTGAGGAGCTCAAACGCGACGACGGTAGAGGAATTTTTCTTCGTCTTGACGGCCTTCGTCGGCACGTCGTCGTTCGTGATTACTTCGGGCGCATGCACGATCTCCACGCGCGAAGAATCGTATTTGTATTTGGAGAGCTCCGCTTTCAACGCGGCCTCGTCGCCCGCGAGGATTACGGAAAAATCCCCGCTTTTTCCGAGCGCTTCGATCGCGCCCTTTACCTGCTGTTCGGGAGCGAAATCGCCGCCCATGGCATCTATGGCAATTTTAATCATAGCCCTATCCTCGGTGTGTCAATAATTCAATAATCAAGATTGGAAACGGTGCGGGGGAACGGAATGACGTCGCGGATATTGGAAACGCCCGTCAGATACATGACCATCCGTTCAAAGCCCAAGCCGAATCCGCTGTGCGTCGTTCCGCCGTATTTGCGGAGATTGAGATACCATTCTTCGGGCGGAACGTTACATTCTGTCATTCTCGCTTTGAGCTTCTCGTAATCGTCCTCACGCTGCGATCCCCCGATGAGTTCCCCGATCCCCGGCACTAAAAGGTCGGCGGCCGCGACTGTCTTTCCGTCCGCGTTCTGCTTCATGTAATAGGACTTGATTTCCTTGGGATAATCCGTCAGGAACACGGGCTTTTTATAGACCTTTTCGGTAAGATAGCGCTCGTGTTCGCTTTGGAGGTCTTTGCCCCAGAAAATATCCTTGTCGTCAAATTCGTCCGCATGCGCTTTGAGAATTTCTATCGCCTCCGTGTAGGAAAGGCGCACAAAGTCGTTTTCGGAGACGTTTTTCAGCCTGTCCAATAGTCCTTTGTCCACAAACTGATTGAGGAAATTCAGTTCGTCCGGGCAGGTGTTTGAAACGTGCGCGATAATAAATTTTACCATCGCTTCCGCGATGTCCATGTCGCCCTTCAAATCGCAGAAAGCCATTTCCGGCTCTATCATCCAGAACTCTGCCGCATGGCGGGAAGTATTGGATTTTTCGCTGCGGAAGGTGGGTCCGAAAGTATAAATATCGGAAAAAGCCATGGCAAACGTTTCCCCGTGGAGCTGTCCCGAACCCGTAATGCTCGCCTTTTTCCCGAAAAAGTCCTCTTTGTAGTCCACGCCGCTTAGATTTTTCGCCTTAGCCAGCTCGTCGAGATTGAGCGTGGTAATCTGGAACATACCGCCCGCGCCCTCGCAGTCGCTGCCCGTGATAATGGGGGTATGCACATAGACGAAGCCGCGGTCGTTGAAAAATTTATGAATGGCGAACGCCGTTTCGCTGCGGACGCGGAACACCGCGCTGAAAAGGTTCGTTCTGGGTCTTAAATAGGCGATTTCCCGCAGAAATTCCATGGAATGGCGCTTTTTCTGCAACGGATAATCGGGAGCGGACTCCCCCTCCACGGAAATTTTCTGCGCTTTGATTTCGCAGGGCTGTTTGTTTTCGGGAGTAGCGATTACTTTCCCCTCTATGATGAGGGACGCCCCGACGTTTTCGTGTGCGATTTCGTCATAATTGGAAAGCGACTCCCGCTCAAAGACAATCTGCATATTTTTGAAGCAGCTTCCGTCGTTGAGCTCGATAAACCCGAACGCTTTGGAATCGCGTATCGTTCTCACCCAACCGGCCACCGTCACCGTTTTTCCGTCGAAAGCGGAAATATCGGAATAAATTTCCTTCAAACGAATTCTGTTCATTTTTATCCTGCCTTGATTTTATACTCATTCATTATAACATTTTTTTAAGCAAAAGACAAATGTTTGAGGCATTTTATTTGTCGGATTATCGATTTTTTTGTTCCTCCCGTTCTTCTTCGGCGTCCTCGGATAAAATCTGCGCAATCATCGCAAGATGAGAAGCCATATT
>OGQX01000701.1_pt1 | contig 36196 bp, 31 predicted proteins | sample 1553291 | NCBI WGS metagenome assembly OGQX01 (sample SAMEA2580030, study PRJEB22360) | human gut metagenome | biome: human gut; feature: human-associated habitat; material: faeces | place: Denmark | collected 2008/2010
GATAATCCGTTACCGCCAGCGCCTCCGCAATTTCTGCGGTTTTCCCTCCATTATGTCTGCTCAGAAAACCCATTATTTCATTCTGCATATCATCATCCTCTCTATATAAGCAAAAGGATAATAAGTGGCTGACTTGTTTTTGGCAATTCAAATGTGACTATCATGTTTTTATATTGTATTTGGTGTATTTACTTAATATGCGAAACATATTCACGATTGGATTTCTATCACATTATTTTTATAGTTTTTTCAATGGTAAGGAACGTTGCAAAAAACGATTTTAACGATCTTTTATACTGAATATTCATTCTTATACAGCATTAATCACTAAGGCACCAATCCACTGCAAGATATAACCCTAAAAATAAACAGCTTTACAGATCAAAAGATCGTCAAAATACATATTTACAACATAAAAAACTAAATATATCTTAAGGGGCCAGGCCCTCCTGTATGGGGGATGAATATTAAGGCAGCCCTGTAGGTGGCGGGGGGGAGTATCGAATGGCACAGCATGAAGTTATTACCCGGGGAGGGGATGCTTTTTTACTAAAATTACGTGAGAGCGCGCTGTCATCCGGCTCCATGTCTGAAGAACAATTTTTTTTACTGATAGGTATTTCTTCTATTCACAGTGACAGGGTTATTCTCGCTATGAAGGATTATCTGGTCAGTGGTCATTCCCGTAAAGATGTCTGCGAGAAATACCAGATGAATAATGGATATTTCAGTACAACGCTTGGGCGCCTTACCAGGTTGAATGTCCTCGTTGCCAGACTTGCTCCTTATTATACTGATAGTGTATCAGCTATAGCTGAAGCTGCTTCCCTGTAAAATACGGACAATAAAAAACGCCGGGGCAATACATAATACGCGAGAAATATAAGCCTGTAGTCAAATGAGAGTACGGGTGTTATCAACGAGGTATGCTTTCAGCTTCTCTGCTTTTGCTAAAGCATTCGGTGTGGAGACAGGAACACTAACCCATAGCTTATCATCCAGGGAATCTTATCTATAGAGAAGATTCCTGTCGGTTATCCGGAAAATATTATCGGGAGATAATGTCATAAATGCTGCCTGAGTGTATTTCTCACATTGCATTTATGAAGTTCTCCTGAAAAAAGATTCCCGTCGTTCGGGATATTGATTGTGTCTGTTGTGATGACAGATACGGTGTGCGTAGTTCAATTAAAAACAGGAATTAAATATGAAGTTAAAATTCATCTCCATGGCTGTATTTTCAGCCCTGACCCTGGGTGTTGCGACAAATGCGTCTGCTGCCACCACGGTTAATGGTGGTACAGTTCATTTTAAGGGTGAAGTGGTTAATGCTGCATGTGCTGTAAATATGAACTCAGTAGATCAGACGGTTTTGCTTGGCCAAGTGCGAAGCGCCACATTAGGGAGTGATGGAAAAACTAGTGGTTCTGTTGGTTTTACCATTCAACTGGATGACTGTGATTTAACTACCGGCCCAACCCAAAGTGCAAAAATTATATTTTCGGGGACCCCTGTCACAGGGAAAACAAATGTTCTTGCATTGCAAAACTCTGCTTCAGGTGCTGCAACAAATGTAGGGATCCAAATTTTAGATTCTAAAGGTCAGCCTGTAGAATTGAATTCAGATGCGGCATCCGAATATACATTGACTGATGGCACTAACAAAATTCCGTTCCAGGCTCGCTATTATGCAACCGGACAGGCCACTGCTGGTATTGCCAATGCCGACGCCACCTTTAAAGTTCAGTACCAGTAATATCAGAACAGTGTAACGGATATATACCCGGCCAGGGAGGGCTGTTTTTATCCATGCGGGGGTGAGATTAATGAAAATATCGAAAATGGCAGTAATGTTATTTTTGCTGTCTCCCGCTGCACTGGCCGGAAACCACTGGCATGTCATGCTTCCGGGAGGAAACATGCGCTTCCAGGGAAAAATAATTGCTGAAGCATGCAGTCTTGCCCTGTCAGACAGGCAGATGACTGTGGATATGGGGCAACTCAGCAGCAATCGATTTCACGCCGCCGGTGAGTATGGGGACCCTGTGGGCTTTGATATTCACCTTCAGGACTGCAGCACTGTCGTCAGTCAGCGGGTGGGGATTTCCTTTTATGGCGTATCAGATATTCACGAACCGGAGTTGCTGTCGGTGGAAGAGGAGAATGATGCCTCAGACGGAATCGCTATCGCTTTATTTAATGAAAGCGGAGAGCTGGTAAAACTTAATCAGCCTCCGGAGAACTGGGTGCATCTTACCCGCGGAGATATGAAACTGCATATGCAGGCAAGGTATAAGGCCACACATTATCCCGTCACCGGGGGAAAGGCAAATGGACAGGTATGGTTTTCTCTGACCTATCTGTAACTGGCAGATATAACGCCATTTAATTAAGGCTGTTAATAACATGATGAAGCACATGCGTATATGGGCCGTTCTGGCATCATTTTTAGTCTTTTTTTATATTCCGCAGAGCTATGCCGGGGTTGCTCTGGGTGCCACCCGTGTGATTTACCCTGAAGGGCAAAAACAGGTACAACTGGCGGTAACAAATAATGATGATAAAAGTAGTTACCTTATTCAGTCATGGATTGAAAATGCTGAAGGAAAAAAGGATGCCAGGTTTGTAATTACTCCTCCGTTATTTTCCATGCAGGGGAAGAAAGAGAATACCCTGAGAATTATTGATGCCACAAACGGACAGATGCCGGAAGACAGGGAAAGTTTGTTCTGGGTGAATGTCAAGGCCATCCCGGCCATGGATAAGGCGAAAACCGGCGAGAATTATCTGCAGTTTGCAATTGTCAGCAGAATTAAACTGCTCTACCGTCCACAGGGACTGGTTATTCCGCCAGAACAGGCACCGGGTAAATTAGAGTTCACTCGTGAAAACGGAGGGCTGACTCTGCTTAATCCGACGCCGTATTATCTGACAGTGACTGACTTAAAGGCCGGAAATAAAAGTCTTGAAAACACCATGGTACCCCCACAGGGAAAGGTCACTGTTAATATCCCTGGAGGATACACCGGAGGAGATATTACTTATAAAACAATTAACGATTATGGTGCTCTGACTGAACAGGTGAGGGGTGTGGTGAAGTAACTCAGTTATTTCTGGTACTGGTTGTGTTTGGCTGCTGATTTTATTTTTTTCGCTCAGTGTGGGGGCTGACATGTTTTCCGGAGATGGCGGACAACTCCTGTCTGATAAATCACTGACCGGCTCTGCTGGCGGGGGTAATAACAGAATGAAATTTAATATACTGCCGCTGGCATTTTTTATCGGGATAATTGTTTCTCCGGCCCGGGCTGAGCTCTATTTTAACCCGCGTTTTCTGTCTGATGACCCGGATGCGGTTGCGGACCTGTCTGCATTTACACAGGGGCAGGAGCTTCCGCCCGGCGTGTACCGGGTGGATATTTATCTGAATGATACGTATATCTCAACCCGTGACGTGCAGTTTCAGATGAGTCAGGACGGGAAGCAACTTGCCCCCTGCCTGAGTCCGGAGCATATGAGTGCGATGGGGGTAAACCGTTATGCCGTGCCGGGTATGGAGAGACTGCCGGCTGACACCTGCACATCACTGAATTCCATGATTCAGGGTGCCACATTCCGGTTTGATGTCGGGCAGCAGCGATTGTACCTGACCGTTCCTCAGATATATATGAGTAATCAGGCCCGTGGTTATATTGCGCCGGAATACTGGGATAACGGAATTACAGCGGCATTGCTGAATTATGACTTCAGTGGTAATCGGGTGCGCGACAGCTATGGTGGCACCAGCGATTATGCCTATCTGAATCTGAAAACAGGACTGAATATCGGGAGCTGGCGTCTTCGGGACAACACCAGCTGGAGTTACAGTGCCGGAAAGGGGTACAGCCAGAATAACTGGCAGCACATTAACACCTGGCTGGAGCGGGATATAGTTCCCCTGCGCTCCCGTCTGACGATGGGGGACAGTTATACCCGGGGGGATATTTTTGACGGTGTAAATTTCAGGGGTATTCAACTGGCCTCTGATGACAATATGGTTCCGGACAGCCAGAGAGGGTATGCACCTACAATTCACGGTATTTCCCGGGGAACATCCCGGATTAGTATCCGCCAGAACGGGTATGAAATTTACCAGAGTACGCTACCTCCAGGCCCGTTCGAGATAAACGATATTTATCCGGCCGGGAGTGGAGGTGACTTACAGGTAACCCTGCAGGAAGCTGATGGCAGTGTACAGCGATTTAATGTGCCATGGTCTTCGGTGCCTGTACTGCAACGTGAAGGACATCTGAAATATGCTCTCAGTGCCGGAGAGTTTCGCAGTGGCGGACATCAGCAGGATAATCCCCGTTTTGCTGAAGGAACGCTGAAGTATGGTCTGCCGGCAGGCTGGACGGTGTATGGAGGAGCCTGGATAGCTGAACGCTACCGTGCCTTCAATCTGGGGGTGGGTAAAAACATGGGCTGGCTGGGTGCTGTTTCACTGGATGCCACCCGTGCGAATGCCCGGTTACCGGATGAAAGCCGGCATGACGGTCAGTCATATCGTTTTCTGTATAACAAGTCACTGACGGAAACAGGGACAAATATCCAGTTAATCGGATACCGCTACTCCACACGGGGCTATTTCAGCTTTGCTGATACCGCCTGGAAGAAAATGAGTGGTTACAGTGTTCTTACCCAGGACGGAGTGATACAGATACAGCCGAAGTATACGGATTACTACAATCTGGCTTACAACAAGCGGGGAAGGGTGCAGGTGAGTATCAGCCAGCAGACGGGGGAATCGTCAACGTTGTATCTGAGTGGCAGCCACCAGAGTTACTGGGGAACGGACAGGACGGACCGTCAGCTTAATGCTGGCTTTAACTCATCTGTGAATGACATCAGCTGGTCCCTGAACTACAGCCTGTCCCGGAATGCATGGCAACATGAAACTGACCGGATACTGTCATTTGATGTCAGCATTCCGTTCAGCCACTGGATGCGTTCGGACAGCACATCTGCATGGAGAAACGCCAGTGCCCGTTACAGTCAGACCCTGGAGGCTCACGGACAGGCTGCCAGTACAGCAGGGCTGTATGGCACACTGCTGGAGGACAATAATCTGGGATACAGCATCCAGAGTGGTTATACCCGGGGAGGGTATGAGGGGAGCAGTAAAACAGGATATGCCTCTCTGAATTACAGAGGGGGATACGGCAATGCCAGTGCAGGATACAGTCACAGTGGGGGTTACCGGCAACTGTATTATGGGCTGAGTGGCGGTATTCTGGCACATGCCAATGGTCTGACACTGAGCCAGCCTCTGGGAGATACGCTGATTCTTGTCCGTGCACCAGGTGCATCTGATACGCGCATTGAAAACCAGACGGGGGTGTCTACAGACTGGAGGGGGTATGCTGTACTGCCTTATGCAACAGACTATCGTGAAAACCGGGTGGCACTGGATACCAACACCCTTGCAGATAATGTTGATATAGAGAATACCGTGGTCAGCGTCGTGCCCACGCATGGTGCCGTTGTGCGGGCTGACTATAAAACCCGTGTGGGTGTGAAAGTGCTGATGACGCTGATGAGAAACGGGAAAGCAGTTCCTTTTGGCTCTGTCGTTACGGCCAGAAACGGGGGGAGCAGTATTGCCGGAGAGAATGGTCAGGTTTATCTGAGCGGAATGCCTCTGTCAGGACAGGTTAGTGTGAAATGGGGGAGTCAGACCACGGACCAGTGTACTGCAGATTATAAATTACCGAAGGAAAGCGCCGGACAGATATTAAGTCATGTCACGGTTAGTTGCAGGTAAAGAGGCAGGGAAATGGTGAAGGATATTATTAAAACAGTGACATTCTCCTGCATGCTGGCCGGCAGTATGTTCGTTACCTGTCATGTCTGTGCAGCGGGTTCTGTGGTGAATATTACAGGCAATGTTCAGGATAACACCTGCGATGTTGACATTAACTCCCGAAACTTTGATGTCAGTCTGGGAAGTTATGACAGCCGACAGTTTACCGCAGCTGGTGATACCACACCTGCGTCGGTATTTCATGTCGGGTTAACCTCCTGCGGCAGTGCTGTCAGTGCAGTGAAGCTGACATTTACGGGCACACCAGATAATAAGGATGTGGGGCTTATTCAGATAAACAGCGTAAATGGTGCACGGGGTGTGGGGATTCAGCTTCTTGATAAGGATAAACATGAGCTGAAAATTAATGTGCCGACAACAATTGCGTTAATGCCGGGAACACAGACCATAGCGTTTTATGCCCGTCTGAAAGCCACTTATCTTCCGGTAAAGGCCGGTAATGTTGATGCGGTGGTTAATTTTGTACTTGACTATCAGTAAATATAACACAGAGGAAAACAGATGAAACTGAAAGCTATTATATTGGCCACCGGTCTTATTAACTGTATTGCGTTTTCAGCACAGGCAGTGGATACAACGATTACTGTGACGGGTAATGTTTTGCAAAGAACATGTACGACTCCAAAAGATATAAATGTACCTTTAGGAAATCTGTATACAACAGACTTTCCTGCGACGGGAAGTACATCTCAGTGGAAGACGTTTTCATTATCTCTAACAAACTGTCAAAATACAGGTCGTGTACAGGCATCATTTGCAGGCACTCAAGATGGTAGTGGATATTTTGCCAATAACGGTAGCGCCGGCAATATAAAGATAGAGATAGGAGATGCTGATGTTTCATCAGTAACATATGGTCCCAACACAATAAAAACGGTTTCCGTACAAAATAATAATGCAACCTTTAATCTTAAAGCCCGTGCAGTGAGTAAAGGCCAGGTTACTCCTGGAGATATCAGTTCTGTTATAACCGTCACATATACTTATTCATAACTTATAGTGTGGCAGAACAATATTTTTAAACATAAACAGATATTCTTTCTAATTCTACAGTGGATGATGAGTATGCGGAATCTGTTCTTTTTCTTTTCTACAGCCCTCAGGGGCTGTATTTTATTCACACTTATAATGGCATATTCCCAGCCATCGTTTGCACTGTTGTGCAGAAATAACCAGACAGGGCAGACTTTTCAGTCTGGAGACAGTCGCTTCAATATCACTCTTTCCCCAACAGTTCAGTATGATAAAGCCATTACAGTTCTGGATTTAAATCAACTGGTGTTATGTCAGAATGAAGATGCCTCTGGTCAGAACTATGACTATCTCAGGGTCAGACAGGGAACCGGTTTTTCTCCTTCATTAGATGCTAAAACATACGGAAGGCTGGACTTTACAAACAGGCTTTCTGGGTATAGTCAGACGTTACCGCTGCAGCAAGACACAAAGCCAACAGAAGCTTACTGGCAATATGGTGTATGGAAACCTTTCCCGGCAAAAATGTACCTTTATCCTGAGCCGGGCGTTTTCGGGAAACTGATACATGCCGGAGAATTAGTGGCCACAGTTTATGTTAATAAGTTTTCCACCATGGGGCAGGAGGCAGGGGAGAGAAATTTCACCTGGCGTTTCTATGCAACGAATGATGTCTATATCCAGACAGGTACATGCAGGGTCTCATCGAACAATGTCAAAGTTGACCTTCCGTCCTATCCCGGAGGGCCGGTAACAGTCCCTCTTACTGTACGTTGCGACCAGACACAGTCGGTCAGCTATACCCTGTCAGGTTCTGTAACAGGAAGTGGTAATACTGTATTCGCAAATACGGCAACATCAGGGGCCGGCGGTGTGGGTGTACAGTTGTCGGACAACGCGGGGCCGGTTCCGGCCGGACAACCGAGGTCTCTGGGACAGGTAGGCAGCTCTCCTGTGAGTCTGGGGCTGAAGGCCTCTTATGCTCTGACCGGTCAGGCAAGTCCGACGCCCGGTGCTGTCCAGTCAGTGATAAATGTGACTTTTAGCTACAACTAGAATGCAGTTGTGGCGGTAATGATATTACTGCTCTTTATATCCAGTTTTTCATTTAATGTATCACTGTTTGTGGAGAAAAATAGCTGATAATAGTATTGTTTCCGGTGTTGTGACGGAACGAGTCTGTCATATGGTCTTTGTCAAAGATAAACAGAACCAGTATGAGCCGTATATCTGGTTCTGAGCGTTGTCAGTAATCATAAAGATAATGGTAAATCTGAGGGTTTAAAAATCAAATCAGAAGAACTGCGCTTATCCAGCCAGACCTTCTGGTCGGGAGGGGCTCATATTTCCGGAGGAGTAATGTCAGGGGCAGTTAACAGTATACTGGAGGTGAAATCAGGCAGAACAGAATATATCCTCTCACCGGTTTTTGAGCCTGTATGGAATCAGACCGGGAAAATATTTGCTTTTGAAATGCTCTCGGATATCCGTTCAGCAAAAGACGGGAGGAAAATCTGCGCATCTGTTTTTTTCAGAAGTGCGCCTCCGGATATTCAGTACAAAATACTCATCAGTCAGTTGAAGACTGCGGAAACGCTTCATAAATGGTGTCTGCAGAAGAAAATAATGCTGAGTGTCAATATTTCCCGGGTGGTAGCCCTGTATCTGAGAAAACATGGCATCCCGGGGCGGCCGGGAACACATATCAGGCTTGAGGTCAGTGAGGACTTTCCGGCAGTGGCGTTAAAACCCGGTGATGACCCCCTGTTACGTTTTTTGTCAGAACGTTTCACCCTCTGGCTGGATGATTTCGGCTCAGGAAATGCAGGCTTAATGTGGGGACTGTCCGGGATGTTTGAACGGGTAAAAATAAGTCATGAGTTTTTTCATTATGCCCTGAAAAACAGGAGTGCAATGCCGCTTCTCCATGCTGTGGCAGACACTGTTGCCTGTCATAACCGGGGCGTAATACTTGAAGGTGTTGAAAATGAAGCGTTGTTCCGTATTGCCAGAGACATGAATGTCCAGGGCTGTCAGGGATGGCTCTACAGGCGTGTGGGAGCTGATGAATTATCCGCGATTACTGAGCTGCATGGATAATCCTTTTTCACAGACTTGTCAGCAGCCAGCATTTATGTTCTTTTATCTGAGGGAATTTATCTGTACGCTGTGCCGGGATATCTCAGTTATACAGAAATCAGGCAGGAATAAATTGTAGTGGAAAGTCGATGTTTACCGGATGACTGATGCGCGCTTGTACACAGACAGTGTGTTTCAGTAATATGGAGAATAATGAAATGAATAACACAGACACATTAGAAAAAATAATCAGACACCAAAAAAACAAAGACCCCGCATATCCCTTTCGGGAACATTTGTTGATGCAACTCTGTATTCGCGCAAATAAAAGGATGCAGGATAATATATCTGAATTTCTGGGGGCGTATGGAATAAATCACTCAGTGTACATGGTTCTCACCACATTATTCACAGCGGAGAGTCATTGTCTGTCACCTTCAGAGATAAGCCAGAAACTGCAGTTTACCAGAACTAATATTACCCGCATTACAGATTTTTTAGAAAAAACCGGATATGTAAAAAGGACGGATAGCAGGGAGGATCGCCGTGCTAAAAAAATCAGTCTGACATCTGAAGGTATGTTTTTTATTCAGAGGCTCACTCTTGCACAAAGCATGTATCTGAAAGAAATCTGGGGTTATCTGACCCATGATGAACAGGAACTGTTTGAAGTCATTAATAAAAAATTACTGGCGCATCTTGATGATGTCAGCTCATAAAGTGTGAAATGCCTGACTTGTTGAAAGCAGTAGTGTTGCAGAAAGACCTGGTGATGCTGATCTTATATACATAAGCAGCGCCCGTGTCTGAAATGCAGGTTAGAAACAATGTGAACACTATCCGTTAGAAATTGTGACAAAATTCCCGATGATCGACAAGCGCACCGATTTTCCAGTGGCAACATCAGTACAAAAGATGAACGGTACTGACTTTGCCGGAATGAGTCAAAAAGAAAGCTGAACTGGCACTACTGGCAGTGCTTCAGAAATTTATTTGACTGAAGTACAATGAAATAAAAAACATATGTTATATACTCAATAAACCTCAAGATGCGGGTGTGAGCACCTGAAAGTGATCGTTAATTCGGGATGTCAGTGAGTCCGCTATATCCGGCAGTGTCTGGTTAAAAAAGACAGATATTGCTTCCCTGAACTCTCGCGTACTGCTGAAGTAGCGATTATTCCGGGCATGTTCGTTCATTAATTTCCACATTCTTTCTATCGGATTCAGGTTTGGACTGTAAGGGGGAAGGTAATGCAGCCTGATATTTACCACTTCCGCCCAGTCTTTCACTAACTGTGAACGGTGGTAACCTGCTCCATCCAGAATAACGTGGATTTTTTGGTTATAATCAGGATAAACCTTTCGTATCTCATTGAAAAAACGGGATACATTATATTCATTAATGGTTTTATATTCGCAGATTAGCGGTGACGTCAGTGCTTTCAGATTCAGCGCCCCCATGATATTCAGGCGTGTGCGGCTGCCTGTTGTTTTTACTGCTTTTTTCTGGCCTTTGCGTATCCAGCCATAGCTGATTTTAGTGGCCTGAGTCGGATGGACTCCATCAATAAAAAGAATCGGCTCATCACCCACAGTTGTTTTCAGTTCCTTATAGTATTCAATGAATTGCCTTTGTTTCTCTTCACTGAATTTATGGGGGACGCCTGACGGTTTTTTGTAGGTGACACCATTACGATGCAGCCACTTATTCATCCCCGGAATGCTGAAAATGATGTTCCATGTCCGGGTGACAAACGCAATAACATCGCGGGTATGGTGAAATAAATTATCGGATAACTGGCTGATTAAAAAGGCCGTTTGTTCAGCACTGAGTTTGCTGTCTGAGCCGCCGTTTTCGGGCTTCAGTTTTCCTTTATTCAGGAATTCGCTGATATGGTGATCAATCGTTGTCTGATGCAGGCGTAAAGCCTGAGCAATCATGGCAGAACTCCAGCCTTCGGAAGCCAGAAGAATGGCTTTAATACGATCTCTGACTCGCCCGTCACGACTGGAATCATGAAGGCGTTCAAGTTCAGCTTTTTGTTGCTCAGTAATGAATATTTTCATGTTGGACAGCATGATCTTCTGTTGCTGAAAAATCAAGCATCTTCAATGATCACGGGTATATATCAATTTGATATTTATGAAAAATCAATAGATTTATCTTGTGAGGGATTGCTTTTTCTTTTGCTAAATGATATTAATTATCATTCTTATATAAAAACAATAATGGCAGTAAGAAATATCTGGCAAGGATGTGAGCTTAACGATCAAACATTTTAAGTTAGGCATTTATTAGGGAATAGGAATGAGAATTAACAAAATCCTCTGGTCGCTAACTGTGCTCCTAGTTGGGTTGAATAGCCAGGTATCAGTAGCCAAATACTCCGACGATGATAATGACGAGACTCTGGTGGTGGAAGCCACCGCTGAGCAGGTATTAAAACAGCAGCCGGGCGTGTCGGTTATTACCAGCGAGGATATTAAAAAGACCCCTCCGGTAAACGACCTTTCAGATATTATTCGTAAAATGCCTGGTGTTAATCTTACCGGCAATAGCGCCTCGGGCACACGCGGTAATAACCGCCAGATCGATATTCGTGGTATGGGGCCGGAAAACACCTTAATTTTAATTGATGGTGTACCGGTGACGTCACGTAACTCCGTGCGTTATAGCTGGCGTGGGGAGCGTGATACCCGCGGTGACACCAACTGGGTGCCACCGGAACAGGTTGAGCGTATTGAAGTGATCCGCGGCCCTGCGGCGGCGCGCTACGGTTCGGGGGCCGCCGGGGGGGTGGTGAACATCATTACCAAACGTCCCACCAACGACTGGCACGGTTCGCTGTCGTTATACACCAACCAGCCGGAAAGTAGCGAAGAGGGCGCTACGCGTCGCGCCAATTTCAGCCTTAGTGGGCCTCTGGCTGGTGATGCTCTTACCACGCGTTTGTATGGTAACCTGAATAAAACGGATGCTGACAGTTGGGATATTAATTCTCCGGTCGGTACGAAAAACGCAGCCGGGCATGAAGGGGTACGTAACAAAGATATTAACGGCGTTGTCTCGTGGAAATTAAATCCGCAGCAGATTCTCGATTTCGAAGTCGGATATAGCCGCCAGGGGAATATCTATGCGGGCGATACGCAGAACAGTTCTTCCAGTGCAGTTACCGAAAGCCTGGCAAAATCCGGCAAAGAGACGAACCGCCTGTACCGACAGAATTATGGCATTACGCATAATGGTATCTGGGACTGGGGACAAAGTCGCTTTGGTGTTTATTACGAGAAAACCAATAATACCCGCATGAATGAAGGATTATCCGGCGGTGGTGAAGGACGTATTTTAGCGGGTGAAAAGTTTACGACCAATCGCCTGAGTTCCTGGCGAACCAGCGGTGAGCTTAATATTCCTTTGAATGTGATGGTTGATCAAACGCTGACCGTTGGTGCAGAGTGGAACCGCGATAAGCTCGATGATCCTTCCTCTACCAGCCTGACGGTGAATGACAGAGATATCAGCGGTATTTCTGGCTCTGCTGCGGATCGCAGCAGTAAAAATCATTCTCAAATCAGTGCGCTGTATATTGAAGATAACATTGAGCCGGTTCCTGGCACGAATATCATTCCCGGCCTGCGCTTTGATTATCTCAGCGACTCCGGCGGGAACTTCAGCCCCAGTCTGAATCTTTCGCAGGAATTGGGCGATTATTTCAAAGTCAAAGCAGGGGTTGCCCGAACCTTTAAAGCCCCAAACCTGTATCAATCCAGTGAAGGCTATCTGCTCTACTCGAAAGGCAATGGCTGTCCAAAAGATATTACATCAGGCGGGTGCTACCTGATCGGTAATAAAGATCTCGATCCGGAAATCAGCGTCAATAAAGAAATTGGACTGGAGTTCACCTGGGAAGATTACCACGCAAGTGTGACCTACTTCCGCAATGATTACCAGAATAAGATCGTGGCCGGGGATAACGTTATCGGGCAAACCGCTTCAGGCGCATATATCCTCAAGTGGCAGAATGGCGGGAAAGCTCTGGTGGACGGTATCGAAGCCAGTATGTCTTTCCCACTGGTGAAAGAGCGTCTGAACTGGAATACCAATGCCACATGGATGATCACTTCGGAGCAAAAAGACACCGGTAATCCTCTGTCGGTCATCCCGAAATATACTATCAATAACTCGCTTAACTGGACCATCACCCAGGCGTTTTCTGCCAGCTTCAACTGGACGTTATATGGCAGACAAAAACCGCGTACTCATGCGGAAACCCGCAGTGAAGATACTGGCGGTCTGTCAGGTAAAGAGCTGGGCGCTTATTCACTGGTGGGGACGAACTTCAATTACGATATTAATAAAAATCTGCGTCTTAATGTCGGCGTCAGTAATATCCTCAATAAACAGATCTTCCGATCTTCTGAAGGGGCGAATACCTATAACGAGCCAGGCCGGGCTTATTATGCCGGAGTTACCGCATCATTCTGATCGTAGTGTTTCAGGCGCACTGCCCGCGTAAAAGCGGGCAGTGTTTAGTGGCTTAACTCATGACAACCTGCTGTGTAATTTGCGTTTTCACCACTGATATCTAACAGTGCCTGGCGAAAGGAGGCATTGAACATCGGCCCGTGTCCCAGGTTGGGGAAATCCCAAAATACGGCATTGACGCCTTTATCTTTCAGTATAGTGAGGGTGGTATGAATTTTCGACAGCACCCCGACAGCATGCGTTTCCCGGTTATCACCCTGTGTCGCCGAGCCTTCCATTATCGCCAGGTGTTTGGTGCAGAATTGCAGAGGCTCAACCGCCGTAACGCGGCTTAGCAAAGCATCATAACCTCTGCCCAACGACGGGCTGGCGCTGTAGTACGACCGGAAGTAAGAGGAGGACAGCCAGGAATCCAGCACGAAGAGGCCGCCGTAGGAGTGCCCCCATAAGCCGCGGCGTTGCCGATCGATATTCAGTCCCTGTTCCACTTTTGGGGCAATACGCGTTTCCAGTAACTGGCGGAAGTTGTTGCTGCCACCACTCTTACGGCTAAAACGCCCTGAGTGGAGATCTGTTTTTCTGCTTTCTGCTGCTGGCGTATAGTCGTAAGCCCTGCTGTTGAGATCGAAAGGGAGGTTGGTCTGATACCCGACAGCCACGATCACTGGCGGTGTTTTTTCTGACAATTGTTTGAGCAGTTCGTCATCCAGGCGGTCCATAACTGCGTTACCGTCAAGCATATATAAAATCGGGTAACCCGATGCCGGTGCGGTTGTATTCGGCACGGCCGTCCATACCCGATAATGGCGTGTGCCATCGACAGAGTCGAAAGAGGTGGCGCTGAAATGGTAAAACACGGAGCCTTTATCGGCTATATTCGGCCCCAGTGGCCGCATATCCGGCTTCGCATAAACTTGCGCACTACAGATAAGGGTGAGGCAAGAAAGATGAAAGAAAATCGCTTTATGCGGGCGTGTTGAGCGATACTCGCGGGCATACATCTGATGATTATTCCTTTTCCGCAGGTGACAATTTGATTTATTCAGGAAGTCTGTACCGTTTCCTGAAAGTGTTTGTGGGTCAACTCAACCCTGTAGTAAACCAATCCCGTCAATCAGTGCACCGCGCCACCATGCGTAATCGTGACCACCGGTGTAGATTGCGCAATGGCTTTCGACGCCAGCGGTAATCAGCCGCTGGTGAAGTTGCTGAACGTGAGGAACTGTCGAACCTTCCAGCGATCCCACGCACAGGCTGATACGCACGCCCTGCGGTGGGGCAGAAAGCAGATGCTCACTCACCCATGAGGTATCGGTTTCGCTGAACAAGCCTGGTCGACTGGTTCTTTCTGGCGTCCACCACATTGAAGGAGAGTGGCTGAGCACCAGACCGAACGTTTCCGGTGCGTAACGAGCCCCCATTAGCGCACTGATCCCGCCGAGGCTCTGCCCGGCCAGCACTGTGCGCGAACGGTCTGCCCACTGACGCTGCGGTTGTTCAGCGCGGATCATCGGCAGCAGATGCCCTGCGATATCCTTTATCAGCTTGCTGCGCCCGCCGAGTATCTCAGTGCGTTCATGTTCATTAATGTTGTCAATGCCCAGTACAGCCACGGGCACGATGCGCCTGTTATTTATGGCGGCGTCAATTGCCGCGCATACGCCAAGGTGATCAAACCAGGTTTCACCATCGGGCAGCACGACCAGCCCGAGGGGCTGAGAAATATCAATGTCCGGAATATAGAGCCGAACCTGGCGAGATTTCCCGGCGATAATGCGCATGGAGGTAAGCAGTTGTCCGGTGTGGAAGCCGCCGTTCCATTCCGACAGGGCGGGAGCTTTATCAAGTGTCAGCACTGATTCCTTTGCGTTTCCCCGAACGTTGATCTCCGGCATTTTGTTTAGCGGATCGGCCTTTCCGGCGAGGGTGGCAAAACGGCCTCCGGACAGTGCAATCGTCTCAGTCGTAGTGCCGGGGGGGATTTCCAGCAGCGAATAGGAGCCGCAGTAACTTGCGGGTAAACGCAGTGTCAGTGTCCAGATATCCGTTTCGGGAAGGGCGCTCATCATTCCTTTTTCTACGTGCTCTTTATCCGTCACCCGGTTCAGACGCAGATAAACGCCCTGCAGAGGATGTCGGGCGCGCCACAGAAAGGTCACTTCTCGCTCATCTTCCGCTCCTTCGACTGGCGTCACAAGAGGAACATTCAGCGACTCAGCTTCGCGCCAGAAGTCAGTAAGGTTAGCAATGTGGCCCGCTGCCAGTTGGTTGCGCAGGCTGGCGATAGCAGAGGGATGTTGTTGCATGTTCAGCATTCATACTCTTTAAAAATTAAGGATGTCAGTATAAATAATTAAAGCGGCTATTCACGGTACCGCCGCTTCTGACTGTGTTTTTAATACATTACGTGTCCAGTAACTATCCCGGGGTTTCCTCCTTCATGTTGTGCTGGCGATGGAGCGCAGTACTGCTGACGCTGTCATGCCATAAGCGGGTATAGAGGCCGCCTGCAGATAACAGCTGTTCGTGGGTTCCGTATTCCGCAAGTAACCCCTTATCAATAACGGCAATCAGATCGCAGCGTTGCGCGGTGGTCAGACGATGTGCAACAATCAGCGCCGAGTGCTTCCCGGCATGCACGACATCTGTTAACGATGACATCAGTCGTTCTTCGGATGTGCGATCCAGACATGACGTGGCTTCGTCGAGCAGCAGGATGTGAGCATTCGCCAGTTGCGCGCGGGCCAGCGCAATCAACTGGCGCTGACCTGCGGACAGATCGGCTCCGCCGTTATTCACCGGTGTCCGGAATCCCTGCGGCAGATTGCACACCATCTCATACAGCCCTGCCCGCTGTGAGGCAATTTCAACGTCTTCATTGGTGGCGGATGGCCGTGAATAACGAATGTTTTCTGCAATATCACTACTAAACAGTGCTACATCCTGATCGACAAGCCCAATCTGGCGACGATACTCAGTGAGCGAGGCATCATCGAGCATTTGCACACCGATTCTGATGTTGCCGTGCGTGGGGAAATACAACCCGGCAATCAGCTTAATCAGCGTCGACTTACCCGCACCGCTGCGACCGACGACCGCGACAACCATTCCCTCAGGGATCGTCAGGGTAAGTTTGTTCAGAGCTGGCTCGTGACTGTCGGGATAACTGAACGTGACCTCATCAAGATGCAGTGCACCGGTGACAGGGAGGCCCGAAGAGGACCCGAGGTTCTCAGTGCCTTCTGTCGCCAGTAGTTCATCAATATGTTTGCCGCTGGCTGTCGCCTGCTGCCAGGCGTCGACAATCCCTGATAACTGCTGCACTGGCCCATAGAATTGCCCCAGCAACAGGAAGAAAGCCGCCAGTACCCCGGCAGTCATTTCTCCAGCGGCGACCTGCGAAGCTCCCACTAACAGAACGGCGGCATAGGAGGCCTCGGTGCAGAATGTCAGGAACGGAAAATAGACTGCAAGGTATTTTTGTGCTCGCACACGGGTTGCGCGGAAACGCTCCGATAACGCGCGCAGCCGGGCGCCCTCCAGTTCCTGCTGACCATGCGATTGCACGACACGCAGGCCGGAGACTTTTTCCTGCAGGGTGCTGTTGACTTTGCCTATTTCCAGCCGTGCTTGTGCATAAGCAGGGGTACTGAGGCGGCGATAAATCATGGTTGCCAGTGCGGCCACTGGCACTGCGCTTAATGCCGTCAGCGCCAGGATCGGGTCGAGCCAGAACATGGTGGCGGCGATTGCGAACATCGTCACCAGACTGGTGGCCGCACCGGCAAGGCCGTTTTGCAGAAAGCGGGCGAGAGAGTCCACATCAACGGTCATGCGGGTCAGACGCGAATCGGCATGCTTTTCGTGCCAGGGGAGTCCAAGACGCAGCATATGGCCGAAGCTACGCAAGCGCACCGAATGCTGAACTGATTCCGCCGCTCTGGCGGCGAAGACCGTCTGCAGAGAATAACTGCACCAGCCCACAATGACCAGGCACAGGGCGAGCAGGGCACAGAGGCCGATGGTCGACATATCGCCTGCGGCGACACCGGAGTCAATGCCGTGCTGCAACAGTATCAGCACCCCTACGCCTGCTGCAGAATCGAGTGCGATCAGCAGAGCGGCGATGACGAACATCCATGCCACAGGCTTCAGTAGTGACGTGACTTTGCGACCTTTACCGGCCAGCGCCTGCTGTACTGCATTTTCCGGTACGCGGGTCATACGGGCGACAAAACCTTTATCCCCCGTATCCGTTACATCGTCTTGTGTCGCTGGTTCAGCCGGCCACAATTCGTTGTGGCTATTGTGGGACGTGGCCAGAAAATCGCTGTCGCCGGTCATCAGTGCGCGGAACGCCGGACAGCGCGCTTCAAGTTCTGCCGGGGTTCCGGTATCCACCATACGGCCCTTATCCAGCACCACAACCCGGCTGGCTAGCTGAAGCGTTGAACGCCGTCGGGCAATCACCAGCAGCATATGCCCTTCGTCAGCATAGCGACCCAGCGCGGTATTAATCTCCGCTTCCGTAACAGCATCAACCGCTGAGGTGGTATCATCCAGGATTAACACGTCCGGTGCAGTAATGAGCGCCCGCGCCAGCGCTATTCGCTGCCTCTGCCCGCCGGAAAGATTCGTACCCCGTTCGGTTAACAGGCTATCGAAGCCTTTCGGCAGGGCGTTGATAAAATCGCTGGCTCCTGCAGCAGCTGCCGCACGGCGAATGTCGTCCGCCGTTGCCTGAGGGTGGCCATAGGCGATATTTTCCGCCACCGTACCGGCAAACAGAAAAGCATCTTCAAATACGATGCCTACCCGGCGACGAAGCGCCTCCAGTCTGATATCGCGAAGATTTTGTCGGCCTTCGCTGGTGTTGAGCCATATCTTTCCGGAGCAGGGATCATAAAAACGCGCCAGCAGCATCAACAGGGTCGATTTTCCTGAACCCGATGCGCCCACCACCGCCACGGTTTCCCCAGCGCGCAGGGAAAAGGAGATATCGCTGAGGATATGTCTGTCGCCATGGTGGTAGTCAAAGCTCATATTCTCCAGTTCCAGTCCGACAACCTGACTGTTAATCGACTCCGTCCCGTCCTCCATCTGTGAACGGGTGTCGATCAGTGCAAACACCCGCTCCACGGACGCCTGAGTGCGCTGTGCGATAACCAGAAACGATGCCAGTACGCGGGTTGGCCCGGTCAGCATCGCGAGGAAGCTGGCGAATGCAACGAAGGTACCGAGATCGATCCGCCCGTGCATGACCGACCACCCGCCGTAGCACAGCAGGACGATTTGCCCGAGCACCGGTAGCGCCAGCATAGTGGCCCCAGGCATCGCCTGCGAGATAACCGCACCGATGCGTACACGCACAATCTGCCGCGACTGCCTATCGAGCCAGTGCGTTTCACGCATCTCTGCCACACAGGATTTTACCACTGAGATCTGTGCCAGCACCTCGCGTATATGTTCGGTGAGATTCGCCAGTTGGTCCGAGGCCATTCCGGTTTGCGCGAAGACCCTACGACGCGCACGAAGCGCGGTGATCGCCAAGCATACCAGTACGCACACGACGATAAGCGTCATGGCAGGGGACATCCACAGCATCACGGCAATGCCGGCAATGTAATAAGTGAACACTGCCAGCGGCACCGGGCACATCTGCAGCAGGGTATGCACCTGCTGCAGATCGCTGTTGGTCCGTGAAATCACCTGCCCGGTGCGCAGCGCATCCTGGCCTGCGCCGTCAAGTTTTTGAATACTGTCGAATACCCGTCCTCTGAGGGTATGCTGCACCCAGAGTGAGAGCATCCCGGCATAACCACGGCGCACATAGTTACCGATGAAATCAAAAAAAGCGATCAACAGTAACCCGCAGGCCAGCCACGGCAGGCGGGCCGGATTGCCCGCCAGTGCGTCATTCACAGCCTGTCTTGTCAGCAGTGGCGTCAGCGCAGCCAGCAAAATAGTCGATACTGACGCTACCACCACGATGACACTAAGTTTCTTACGTTCCCAGCACACGCGCGCCAGGCGAACTATCCATGACTGAGCCGGTGTGGGAGTGTGATTCGCAGGCATTAAGCCTCCTCCGTCTGTAAAATACGATCCACTGGCCGGATCGTTCCGCAAAAAAGCCAGCACACTCCGGTCCCGCATTGTTATGGATGCATGACTCCTGGATGGGGGCTGGCAAATGATTATCATGAAGGTGTAGTGGCTACCCTTTCTGTACCATTGTGATCAGGCTTTTCGCCACTTCACCAGGGCAGGGTTGCGCCGCCATTTCCGCTGCTACCTCTTCAGAGGCTTTGCGAAGTGAGCGATTGTTGAGGAAAGCATTGATCATGTTACTCGACAGGCCGACGTCGCCGGGGATAATCCCGCAGCCGCGTTCGGCAACAACGCGGGCATTTACCGGGCGATCGGCTCCCTGGCCGAAGACTATTTGTGGAATACCAGCGTGTAGCGCTGTCAGGGTATTGCCTGCTCCGCCATGATGAATGAAACCATCTGCGCCGTTGAGGAAGACACCCATGGGTATCCAGTCAACCAGGCGAACATTTGATGGCAGCGAGCGCAAATCGGACCGCGCATTGGCTGAAATATGCAGGATGATCTCGGCATCGACCTCACTGGCAGAATCCATAACCCAGGCGATTAGATCAAGGCCGTCAACCATCGGTTTGACAGTGCCGAGACTCACCAGAAGACGTTTACGATCGGGCCTTCTCTCCCACCATGGTTCCCACACCGCACCACCGTTATATGGGACGTACTGCATCGGAATAATGGGTTCACCGTCGTTTTCCAGAATGCTCATACTCGGCGGTGTTACGTCGATCCAGGCCATATCGCGTGGTGTGGCCCCGACATTGTGGCGACGATAGGCGTCCGTGAGCGAACGCGTTACACCCCTGATATGCCAGGGGGTATGGCCGAAGCCTACGGTTTGCATCACGACCGGTATATCATATTTGGCGGCAATCAGCGGCCCGATGACTCCGAGTGGAGGGTAGATGATGAGGTCAGGCCGCCAGTGTCCGGCAAACTCCACCAGATGGTCTGCCATTTCTTCGCTGAAGAATGAGAAGTTGCCCATTTGGGTTCCGATGTTACTTTTTTTCCGCTGTGCCTCATGGTGGCGGTAACCAGCTTCGGAATCCAGACCGGGGGCAGCGTCAAACACCACCAACCCGGCCTCTGCCGCTTTTTGTGCGAATTGTCCTCCGCTGGCGATCAGTACTTCATGACCGTTAACGCGAAATGCCTGCGCCAGGGACAGCACAGGATACAACAGCCCATAGAGAGGCGGGCCTACAAACAAAATACGCATGAGAAAATCCCTCTCCGCTTGACGATCTAAATCAGGCAGTCGACGCACTCATATGCCAGCAGCAGGACACGACTTTTCGTTAAACCTGCTTTACCAGATGCTGCGCCATTTGTGCTTCACCAGCGTTATGGACAGATCAGTCAGAGACTTTTCCGTGACATACACAGGTGAACAGGGAACTCCGTATCCCCACTTCCATTAACGCTTACGCGCCATTGTCCTGTTGAACATCCCGGCGTCAGACAGCTACGCCGGGATGTTCTTACGCATTTGTGCAGTGTTAGACCGACAATGAATCTGGAAAGATCCGTGACTTTTTAGACACACGGCTTGCATCATCCTGATAGTCTCGCCTTCGCTGGCCTGTAAGTAAAATGACCTTGTACTGGCGATGCGTGTTCCCTTTCAGCCTTACCAGAGACAACGTTAGCGCAAATGCTAATGATAATAATTACCAATATCATTAAGGTATTGCAACGATAATTAAAAACTTAATGAAAAGGGAAGCACTCAGAGGACTATCCGGGGGTATTTAAATTGAAACCTACGCTGCTCCAGACCGTGGAGAATATTTGCCTGCAAATTCTGTTCGTGCTGTTCCTGTTCACCGGAACGCTGATAGACGTTGAGGCATTGGTGAGCTGTTCTTCCGTTGCCAAAAATGTACAGAGAACTCCGGCCAGCAGCGTTTCATCCTCTGTCTATAGCGCAAGCGTGTCGAGAACTGCTGCTGATATTATGCTGTTGTCGAATAATCCGCTTTTTGCTCCGGGTCAGGTGAGTTTTTTCGGCTGTTCGTTGGCAGCGTCAGGTATTCACGTCACCATTCTGGAGTAATGCCAGTCAATTAAGCAACTGACTGGCTCTTTTTGTGCACAGAAAACCCCCAGCTAGGCTGGGGGGTCCGGAAAGCTTTCAGCTTTGAGCCAGTTATTAAAACCCCTTTTGATTTGTTAAAACACCTTGCGGTCTGGCAACTGCAAGTGTCAAACAAGAAATCAAAAGGGGGTCCCAATGGGGAACGAAAAGAGCTTAGCGCACACCCGATGGAACTGTAAATATCACATAGTATTTGCGCCAAAATACCGAAGACAGGTGTTCTACAGAGAGAAGCGTAGAGCAATAGGCTGTATTTTGAGAAAGCTGTGTGAGTGGAAAAGTGTACGGATTCTGGAAGCTGAATGCTGTGCAGATCATATCCATATGCTTGTGGAGATCCCGCCCAAAATGAGCGTATCAGGCTTTATGGGATATCTGAAAGGGAAAAGCAGTCTGATGCCTTACGAGCAGTTTGGTGATTTGAAATTCAAATACAGGAACAGGGAGTTCTGGTGCAGAGGGTATTACGTCGATACGGTGGGTAAGAACACGGCGAAGATACAGGATTACATAAAGCACCAGCTTGAAGAGGATAAAATGGGAGAGCAGTTATCGATTCCCTATCCGGGCAGCCCGTTTACGGGCCGTAAGTAACGAAGTTGGATGCAAATGTCAGATCGTGTGCGCCTGTTAGGGCGCGGCTGGTAAGAGAGCCTTATAGGCGCATTTGAAAAACCTCCGGCTATGCCGGAGGATATTTATTCGGGGCTGTGGGGTATTTCTAGGGCCTCTCCTTTACCACTCTCGGGAAGGCCGTTTCCCTTCTTGTCGGTAATTTCACAAGTTGTCCCATACTTGCAAGATCGCGCATCAGCTCCGGTATACGTCCCGGTGAAGCGCCCTGCAATGTCATCAGCATTCTCATCACCATTCCGCATGATTCTGAGAAACTCAGTTGATTCGGCCAGTAACCTTTCAGATGTTCCGCCATTTTAATCATCTGATATCTCACCAGATTATAAGCCAGTAAGACACCCCACAGCTCTTGCTCCACAAGCTCCGGCTTTTTACTTCTCAGCGTCAGCCTGCTCAGTTGCATCGTCTGTTTTATCTCTCTGTATCCCTGGTCAGGTTGACGGGGCACTAGTGGTTTCAGCGGTTAATCGTCGAACAGGCGCGAGACAATATTCGCATTCAACAAAATAACAAACGCAACACTGATCGTTTTGTTGAGAGGATAACTCTTTTTCAGGGTTATGGGTGAAAGGCCTGAAATTTGCGATTATCTTTAAGAGAGTCACAAATACACTCCAAAACCAAAACCCGCTCTCTCATTCTTTAGACTGAACTTAGCGTAGCTCACCATGTCAAAATGTTTGAAACTGCTCTGGTGTGGGAAGTGTTCGAAAACTCGTAGATTGTTATTTCAATCAGTGCGCAAAAGAGTGTCTTACTGAAAAATGAATATAGATATTCATCTGGCGATTCGAGACGAAAAGATTTCTTTCATCCGCAGTTATGCGCATGGTTAAGAGGTGACGATTGAAGAAGTCCTGATCTTACTGAAGTTACGCGGATAGTGGGTAATGCCGCGAGATTGATGGAACTTTAAAAATTATCTCTTAACGTTTTACGGATATAAAAAGTTTATTTTTTGTTAAGAGAAATTACTTCACCAGACAACTTGAACTCGCTGCAGGGCGTTTTTTATGCCCGAAAAGCTGCACAGTACGTTAAATATGCTGGTGATTGTGCAGTGAGTTTCTCCAAGCCTGATGTGACTTGACTGAATGATATCACATTTGTAATGTAAAATAAATCAATGTTTTTAAGTTGCTAGGTGCTTGTTTCTATAGCTGGGGCACTTCCTTTTACTATGGCTTTCCATGGTGGGGGGCGGAGCTGGTGTTGATGATGTGGCCAGAAGCCTGTTTTATGCTGTTACAGTCATCGTTATATTCCTTATTGGATGGGGAGCAGGTATTGTTTTCTTTCTGGGAATTAAACAAAAAACAATATGAAGGATTTGAGTTTTATCAGATTTTTTCTGGCAATATTGTTGCTTCTTGTTCCTCCTGCTCTGGAGTTTCCAGTAATTCATCGGCACATTACGCCAGGTGCACTGACTTTATGCGTCATTACAGCCTTAATAATTACGCTGCTTGCCAGCTTGGGCGGCAGGCTTGTCTCAGTTAAATGTATTTCGGAGATTTCGTTTATTCGTCGTCACCGGATTGAGTGCATGATGGCGGGATTTATGATTTATTTCTGGACATTCTCTCTTATTGCTGGTTGGTACAAGCCCCAGTTTAAGAAGGAATATCAGACACTCCACTATGAGAATGCTAGGTATTACGTTCTTGCACGCTATGACGGTCGTTTGGTTTTATCACAATCGTACAGGAGCGGGAGTAGGAAGTTTGTTATAATCAATGGCGGACATAGACTTTGAGATTAATGTAGTCAGAGTGCGTTAAAATTCCCTTAGAAATCGGGAATAGGTAGTACTAGATACGCAGGATTTAATCAGTCGTATTGAGATGGAATTGCAGAGTTAAACTGGCATGGATTATTTTGTACCCAGCCCTTAAGAACAATGGTGAGAGATAGTAACTCATAATCGCCAATTCACTGTTTTAAATTTAGTAAGGGCCGCTATCCGCCACTGGCTCATCGGGAAAGAGCATCAGCCTTCTAAGTTGACTGTGCGAGGTTCGAGTCCTCGGTGGCGGTCCAGTACTGATTTAGCTCAGTAGGTAGGGAATTGCCTTGTAATCAGTAGGTCACCAGTTCGACTCTTGCTGTCTCGCCCCATATTCCAATAGGCTCGCTTTGACGGGGCTTTTGTATGTCGCTTGCGATATGTTACAGTACCGTTATCAGTCTGTAGAAAATACACACAGGAGTGAAATGTTAAATTACCCACAACTCAGAGAGCGGAGTGTTGTCCTGTTAGTGGGGAATTTGTTAAAAGAATCCAGCATGGTGAATCTCCCTGTGCGGCTGTCTCTTGATCAGATCTCCTGATCAAGAGACTTCATCACCGGATAACCCTCAACCATATCCTGAAGTCTGAACCAGCCATCCCACATAACTACCCAACCAGGGCGGCCTGTGCGTTTGCTGTCATGCCATCGCCCCAGTTTCAGACAGGCCCATTTCAGTGTCGGCGTCTGTGACGGAAGCTGTTTTCCTTCCAGCTTAACCCACAGCAGTTTCCACTCTGTCGGCGTCAGTATTTTCTTACAGCTGTCATTTTGTGTTTCTTCACTGATACCTTCCTGCCGCAGGCCCAGCATCCGTACCGCGATAAACGCCTTGATAACCACCATGCGCTCAAGGTTATCCCGGGTCTGCATTCGCAGTGATTCCACACATGTACCACCACTTTTCCACGCCTTGTGGTATTCCTCTATCAGCCAGCGTCGCTCGTAATGGCTGACGATACGTCGCGCATCGGCGGCACTCGCCACTTTTTCTGATGTCAGCAGATGCCAGCAGGCACCGTCCTCTGACTGCTCCCGGCAACAGACATACGTGAGCGGGAGCGCCTGGCCGCTGTTGTCGCGATTTTTATGCTGACTTCGCTGTACCTGATGAACATCCGGGCCTGGCGGGCTGCCCGCCCTCCTTTTTGCATCACATTCAGCGTGTGGCTTCCCGCGGTTGCCAGGACTTCCGGCAGTTCGAAGAGCTTGCCGGGTGCTTCTTCCAGCCGGCTATTCTGTGCAGCACGCACCACGAAGCGCTGTCCGTGGCTGACTTTATAATGCAGGTAATGCCAGATATCCGCTTCCCGGTCACAGACAGTGATTACCCGTTTCTGTATCTCCCCCAGCCGTTCGGCCATACGCTCCGAAGCCTGCTGCCAGCGGTAACTTTCTTTTTCTTCACAGGGACGTTCTTTTCGCTGGTGCTTAACACCGTAGGTGTCCGTGACCCGACTCCAGCGCTGCTGTTCGATAAAACCGACTGGCAGGGCGCTGTCAGGGGCGTACATCAGGACAGAGTGAGCCAGCAGCCCGCGCGTCTTCGGGTTAGTGGTGGTATTCCCCTGGTCATCAGATGCCGTACTGTGGCTGAAGTTAATGGTGGTGGTGTCTTCCAGTGCGAGGAGCAGCGGATGAGCCTCACATGCCCTTACAGTGGCGGTAAATCCGGCTTCGGCAATGGCTTGCGGGGACACAGACGGGTTACGTATCAGGCGGTACGCACCTTCAACCTGAGCAGTGGACTGGGATGATTTCACAATAGAAAGACCTGCATGCTGAGCGAGAGAAGAGGTCAGTGACACAAGGCGTCGTGTACGACGCGGATCACCGAGACGGGCATGTCCAGACTGCTCGTTATCCCATGAATAACAATCAGAAAGTACCATAACAGACCCGAAGAAAATGAAATATAAGAAAAGATCAACGAGTGAAGAAAAAGTTCAAAAAATGGCTGCCGGGGAGGAAGGAAAGTACCGGATGGAAAGAGTCCCCCCTAAAGCAGACTGACAGACATAACAAATCCCCGGGGGGATTTGTGTATAAGAGACAGTACTTATCTGGAGGTAATTGCAATATCTCTGTGAACTTACACAGGGTGGGCTTACCGCATACACTGACACTTAGCGGATCGACAGAACATTATTAACAGAGCATCACTGAACGCTACATAATCAGAGTTGCATAAATAAAATGTTATGATATAACATCACAATCACAACATTTGTTTTCGAATGTATATGAATGTAATCAGAACTGTCATTTGTACATTAATTATACTTCCGGTGGGACTACAGGCAGCGACCAGTCATTCTTCTATGGTTAAAGATACAATCACCATTGTCGCGACAGGAAATCAGAACACGGTATTTGAAACGCCGTCGATGGTCAGTGTCGTCACGAATGACACACCGTGGAGTCAGAATGCGGTTACATCGGCCGGCATGCTGAAAGGTGTTGCCGGTCTCAGCCAGACTGGTGCAGGACGGACCAATGGGCAGACCTTTAATTTACGCGGCTATGACAAAAGCGGGGTACTTGTTCTTGTTGACGGCGTTCGCCAACTCAGTGACATGGCAAAAAGCAGTGGCACTTATCTGGATCCGGCACTCGTCAAACGTATCGAAGTTGTCCGCGGGCCAAACTCCAGTCTGTACGGCAGTGGCGGGCTGGGAGGTGTAGTGGACTTCAGAACTGCCGATGCAGCAGATTTTCTTCCCCCCGGAGAGACAAACGGTTTAAGTCTGTGGGGAAATATCGCCAGTGGTGACCACAGCACAGGCTCGGGGCTCACCTGGTTTGGTAAAACTGGAAAAACAGATGCGCTCCTTTCTGTCATTATGCGTAAAAGAGGTAATATCTATCAAAGTGATGGTGAGCACGCACCTAACAAGGAAAAACCTGCAGCCCTGTTTGCGAAAGGCTCTGTCGGTATAACAGACAGTAACAAAGCAGGTGCCAGCTTGCGTCTCTACCGGAATAACACCACTGAACCGGGCAATTCCACTCAGACACATGGTGACAGCGGCCTGCGTGACAGAAAAACAGTACAAAATGACGTACAGTTCTGGTACCAGTACGCTCCTGTGGATAACAGCCTCATCAATGTAAAGTCAACGTTATATCTCAGTGATATCACTATCAAGACAAACGGTCACAACAAAACGGCAGAATGGAGAAACAACAGAACCTCCGGTGTTAATGTTGTCAACAGGAGTCATACTCTGATTTTTCCGGGAGCCCATCAGTTAAGTTATGGCGCTGAATATTACCGTCAGCAGCAGAAGCCAGAAGGCTCTGCCACACTATATCCGGAAGGAAACATTGACTTTACATCGTTGTATTTCCAGGATGAAATGACAATGAAAAGCTACCCGGTTAACATTATCGTCGGTTCCCGCTATGACCGGTACAAGAGCTTCAATCCCCGTGCCGGAGAACTGAAAGCCGAACGCCTGTCCCCAAGGGCGGCGATTTCAGTCTCACCGACAGACTGGCTGATGATGTACGGCTCCATATCCTCTGCATTCCGAGCGCCCACAATGGCAGAAATGTACAGGGATGATGTACATTTTTACCGCAAGGGTAAACCCAATTACTGGGTTCCTAACCTTAATCTGAAACCAGAAAATAACATCACCCGTGAGATTGGCGCAGGTATTCAACTGGATGGCCTGCTTACAGACAATGACCGGCTGCAGTTAAAAGGCGGATATTTCGGAACGGATGCCAGAAACTATATTGCCACACGCGTGGATATGAAACGGATGCGTTCTTATTCTTATAATGTATCCCGGGCCCGTATCTGGGGATGGGATGTGCAGGGTAATTACCAGTCTGATTATGTTGACTGGATGCTTTCTTATAACCGGACGGAAAGTATGGATGCCAGCAGCAGGGAATGGCTGGGCTCCGGCAATCCTGACACACTTATCAGTGACATCAGCATACCTGTTGGTCATAGAGGCGTTTATGCCGGATGGCGTGCTGAACTTTCAGCATCAGCCACGCATGTGAAAAAAGGCGATCCCCATCAGGCTGGTTATACCATACATTCCTTTTCACTGTCTTATAAGCCTGTAAGTGTTAAAGGCTTTGAGGCGTCAGTAACTCTGGATAATGCCTTCAACAAGCTTGCCATGAATGGCAAAGGTGTGCCGCTTTCAGGCAGAACTGTCAGTCTTTATACCCGTTATCAGTGGTAACCTCGCAGGAAATAAATCATGATGAAAAATACAGGCTATATCTTAGCTCTTTGTCTGACAGCATCGGGGCATGTCCTGGCCCATGATGTCTGGATTACAGGTAAACAGGCAGAGAACAACGTTACCGCAGAGATTGGTTATGGTCATAATTTCCCCTCAAAGGGGACAATTCCTGACAGAAGGGATTTCTTTGAAAATCCCCGGCTTTATAACGGGAAAGAGACAATAACACTGAAGCCAGCGTCCACGGATTATGTCTATAAAACTGAGTCTGCAAGCAAAGATAATGGTTACGTTCTGTCAACGTATATGAAACCGGGATACTGGTCGAGAACCTCGTCAGGATGGAAACCGGTCAGCCGGGAGGGCAGAAATGATGTGGCTTACTGTGAATTTGTCACTAAATATGCAAAATCTTTTATTCCTGGTGAACAGCAGATGCCAGCACAACTCTATCAGTCTCCAACAGGGCATGAGCTTGAAATCATTCCGTTATCCGATATAAGTCGTTTCAGTGAAAATGTGAAGCTGAAAGTTCTGTATAAAACGTCCCCGCTCGCCGGAGCTATCATGGAGCTTGACTCGGTCAGTTATCTGACATCATCCCGTCATACTCATGCAGTTGAGCACAAACATCCTGTTCATAAAGCAGAACTCACCTTTGTAACTAATGAGGATGGTATCGTCACAGTACCTTCTCTTCATATCGGACAGTGGCTGGCGAAAGTCCAAAATAAGAAAAGTTTTCAGGACAAAAGCCTGTGTGATGAAACTGTCGATGTGGCAACCTTAAGCTTCTCCCGAAATTAATGATACTATTCCTGCCCTGTATTTTACGGGCAGGGTATATCAACCGGAAATAGCCTACTGACATCCATGTAAAAAAACTCATAATTATTTTGTTGATGTATCTTACCTAATACATTGATAGCTCCAGTTTTTATACCAGAGCATTCTCGTTGTCCCTATGTACTTGTCTGCAATATCACTGATATGCAGGAATAATATTCTTGGCATGGAGTCAGTTCCCCGTCATCTTAGGTATCACTTTAACTCACAGGTGTCCAGTAAATATGAACAGGATCCCAGTAATCATTATCAATGGTTTCCTTGGCGCAGGAAAAACCACTCTTATGAAAAACCTGCTCACACAGGCAAACAGGAATCACTTAGCTGTATCTGTCATTGTCAATGATATGAGCGATCTGGATGTTGATGGTGTACTTATTGCAAATACAGAAATCGTTAATATTGCGAACAATAATTTCGTGAGTATCACATCTGATAGTATCAGCAGTCAGAGTGGGATTAAGACGGTCGACAAGGCAATTAAAAATATGCTCAGGCATTATTTGCCTGACGTTATATTTGTCGAAACATCCGGAGGTAGCCACCCACTGCCATTAATTAAGTATCTGCAGACTCATGAGCGATTACAGCTAAAATCACTTTTATCACTTGTCGATACCGTTATGCTCAATGATGACTATAACGGAGGGAAAGCACTGATACCTGCATTTCAGGAGAATCTTTTCCATGGCAAGCGCAGAATAGAGAATTTACTGGCTGAGCAAATCATGTTTTGTAGCACTTTGCTGTTAACCAAAAAGGATCGACTGTCATTCGACATTGTCACCGATGTGGCGAAAGCAATCCATCCTCTGAATCCTTACGTAAATGTGATAGCTGTGTCATGGGGGAACCTTAAACTAGCAGAGTTACTAACCCTTCCGGATTACGATTTTAACCGGGTCGGATTACTTATCAGAGAACTGGAAGACACAATCACAGTAGAAGAAGCAAAAATTTCAGCCCAAAATGGCGAAATAATTTCGCGAGTGATTAAAGATGACAGGCCATTCCACCCACAAAGATTATGGGAAACCTATCATTATTTTATGGGAATGGGTATTTATCGTAGTAAAGGCTTTTTCTGGCTACCAGGAAGACCTGACATGGCTCTGCTCTGGAACCAGGCCGCAGGAAGTATCAATCTGGAGTTTATCAGCTACTGGAATTCCGGTGTATTGGCAGACCCTGATAATCACCTGACCCACGAAGAGCGCTCTGTTTTGCAGAAAAAAGTCAATAAAACTATGGGGCGGTTTGGAGACAGGAGATGCCATTTAACGATTATAGGGCGTTCTGATGAAGTCCATGATTTTACCTCCGCCTTAATTAACTGTTTTCTTTCTGAAGAAGAAATTGTCTGGTGGCAATCAGGTGGCGTTTTCGCGGATCCCTGGCCCGTTAATATATCCCGGCTGAACTGATGATTAACGCGATATTGCAAATATGGCATATGAATCGATCGTAGTTTGGCATTCGAATCGATCATGATTTGGGTAAACGTTCACGGAGCGCCGTATTGACGTTTATTTATTGGGTGAGTACGACGTTCCATGGCAGGAGTTCATCAACACGGTTAGAAGGCCATTCCGGCAGGACGTTGAGGATATGGCGCAGATACGCTTCCGGATCGATACCGTTCAGTCGGCAGGCGCCGATCAGCCCGTACAGCAGCGCACTACGCTCTCCACCGTGATCGTTGCCGAAGAACATGTAGATGATATGACCTTTATATACTCACTATAGCATTGGTGGGATATTCCAGAGGAGGTCATCATGTATTCGGAAAATATTGCGGCTTACGTCGGGCTGGATGTGCATAAAGCCCCCTAGCAGTTGCTATTGTTGCATCTGAACGACTTGGCAAGGTTCGTTATTATGGTATGGTACGATTAACAACGAAGCCCAGTCTGTACGTCGATTATTTCAGAAATTGCAGGGACTTTACGGAAACATTCTTTCCTGCTATGAAGCTGGCCCCTGTGGTTTTGGGCTATATCATCAACTCACAGCGATGAATATAAAATGCTAGGTTATTGCCTCTTCCCAGATAGTAAAATCACCGATAGACAGGATCAAAAATGATCATCGGGATGCAACCGCTACCGTTTGCCTCGTTCTGGAAATAACCTTGCTGATGGGGGTATGGTTTGGTACGTTGTGGGGATTTGTATGTGGTTTTCTTCATGGAAAGACAGTGGTATGCAACCGGGCGTTGCATTTGTCTCAAGCATAGTCGCAGGCATTTGCTTTGGTGTTCTCATGGCTGTGTACCATTAGTGTCGAAAGGTAGTTAACAATCTTCCAGACTGGGACAGTCTGGAGTAAAGATCGTTGTAGAGGCTATATACTTTTTAAATGGACTGGGGGTGAGATGGGAAAAATAAAATATTGGCTAATAGTAGGATTTATTATACTTTTTGCGATTTTTTACATTGCTATTAGTGACAGGGATTCTACGCTTTCTAGGTTGAAATCAGCAGGTGAAAACGGAGATGTAGAAGCTCAGTATGCTTTGGGGCTCATGTATTTGTATGGAGAAATTCTGGATGTTGATTATCAGCAGGCAAAGATTTGGTATGAAAAAGCCGCTGACCAAAATGATCCGCGTGCGCAGGCCAAACTCGGTGTGATGTATGCAAATGGTCTCGGGGTAAATCAGGATTATCAGCAATCAAAATTATGGTATGAAAAGGCGGCTGCGCAAAATGATGTTGATGCGCAATTTTTGCTTGGGGAGATGTATGACGATGGTCTCGGGGTAAGCCAAGACTACCAGCATGCAAAGATGTGGTATGAAAAAGCGGCTGCTCAAAATGATGAGCGTGCTCAGGTCAATCTCGCTGTTCTATACGCAAAGGGTAATGGTGTTGAACAGGATTATCGACAGGCCAAAAGCTGGTATGAAAAGGCTGCAGCTCAAAATAGTCCTGATGCGCAGTTCGCTCTTGGAATTCTGTATGCCAATGCTAATGGTGTAGAGCAGGACTATCAGCAGGCAAAAGACTGGTATGAGAAAGCAGCAGAACAAAATTTCGCCAATGCTCAGTTTAATCTTGGTATGCTCTATTACAAAGGTGAGGGTGTTAAACAAAACTTTCGGCAAGCCAGAGAATGGTTTGAAAAAGCCGCATCTCAAAATCAGCCGAATGCCCAATATAATTTAGGTCAGATTTATTACTACGGTCAGGGTGTGACTCAGAGCTATCGACAGGCGAAAGACTGGTTTGAAAAAGCGGCAGAGAAAGGTCATGTCGATGCTCAATATAATCTCGGTGTAATATACGAAAATGGTGAAGGTGTGAGTCAGAACTATCAACAGGCAAAGGCTTGGTATGAAAAGGCAGCCTCACAAAATGATGCGCAGGCGCAGTTCGAACTTGGCGTTATGAATGAACTGGGTCAGGGTGAAAGCATAGACCTGAAACAAGCAAGACATTACTATGAGCGGTCATGTAATAATGGGCTTAAGAAAGGTTGTGAACGGTTAAAAGAGTTATTATACAAATAGATATTATAATATTTATTATATGAGGTTGTGAATTAATGGCAATCCCTGAACGTATGATCCCCGTAAAAGTCAGCAGCAAAAAAATAAGAGAATTAGCACAGAAAGCTAAAGAGATACTTGCAGCTATAGATAGTGGAGCAAGTGAAGAAGATGCTTTTTTAAAGGACATGATCGATGACTGGAACAGTCAGGTAGTATGTCCATGTGAGTTTTCAGATTTTAGAGATTATTCCTCTTGGACAAATGCAAATGAATTTACACGAATAGCTTTTAATTTGGAAAAGTTCTACGAGGATTTTACTTGGGAGGAACTGGTTCAAACGATAAGCTGTGTATGTGATCAAAAGTCAAACGAATCGGAAAAAATTTTTGCTCTTTTGTTGCTTGAAAAGAATTTTCATGGAAATCCATCCGATCTTATATTCTGGCCCGATGAATGGTTTCAGGATCCAGATATGTTAGATGTTGAACTGAGTGTTGAAGAGATTGCATGCTATTTGATGGTTCGATCCGGTAGGCAACTAGTTGATGCACCTGAAATCGACCTGAAATATCAAATACCCCAGTCTGACGAATAAAAAATTAATATAAGTGTAGATAAATAGTTATGAGCAATTACAGGAAAAACAAGTGTGAAAAAAACTGATATTGCCCTGTAAATTTAATTAATTATAATGTCCCACACTTACATGGTGGAGAATATCATTGGGGGCGGAGTAAGAATAAAAGAGTTAATTCTGAGCATCCATACATTTTACCTATGTCAGGTAAAATAAACTATGGGCTTGATTATTCACCATTATTCATGTTTCTACTAAGAAAAACAGGTGAAAAATCGGATCAAGTTTATAGTGAAGCGATTCTACGACTCGATCTGCCTGATCCAACCTTCTTTCTAGTTGCTCTACACGAAACAGACCAAAGAAATTTTGTTCGGTGCGGCAAATCCAGTTATTACAATGGGCTGTATGTTGATGAGAATGGTTACTTGAAATGTTTTCTCCAGATTTAAAGGCATCAGGCATACCAATATTATGTAAGTGCTGTACTTACACTCTAAACGGGAAATTATTAAATGAATAAGTTGAAATTTTTCTGACCTTATTAACTTAAAGAATAGACGCATCAATTGTTTTATTTCAGGGCGTTAAACACATTGTATTTATAATTATGCAAAATTTACCAATGTTTTAACAGATCCGATAGTAGCTATTGTTGTTTTCGGAGTTTGGCCCTGAGCTGTCCATGCCTTTTTAGAATTATCAGTATCAATAGATGGTAATACCTCCAATTAGTTGAATTAGGGGTATAATAGTCGCTTTTAAGGTTCTTCCATGGTCACAGTTAACCTTCATTGTCCCTGTTGCCAGCCCGTTCAGGTTTACCGTCCAATAGAGTTATACTTAGCTGAACCTAGATTTTTAGCTTCGGGTATTTAAAAATAGGTATTAAGAAGATTGCTAACTTTATTGATAATAACTTAAACTGTTTTTAGGGAGCATAATTAAATGTAATTTTAGGTTTGTAATTTATTATGTTTTTTTGATATGCAAAAATATAATGCGAGTAGAGGTACGATAAATAATATACAAAACATTAATACGAATAAGAATAAATTCCTTGATGATCCAGTATCACTAAAAAATCTATCCCAGGATTTCTTTGGTATTATCTTTTGCGCTGATATTTCTAAAGCATAATATGCAAACGGGTATGCTACAGCACCAATAGCAAGGTATGCTGCAACATAAGGTATATAAGGAATATAAGAAGGAAATATCTTTCCATCCTTTAAATCAGTCAAAATGTTGTAAACCAAAGAGCCACAACCGACTAAGCCCCATAAACAATGTCTGAGATAGTATCTAAATGTCATATTATATACCTTAATGATATGAAATAGGGTACATATGGATTCAAGTAGGCAGTTTCCGCAAACTGAAAGCCATTAACTCTGATAGGCCGCTATGAGTGGGCCATTTGGGTTTTGCCCATGATCACAGTCATAGTTCTGGAAAATGGCTGTGCTCTTTAAATAAATGTCTTTAACTCCTCAGTGTTTATATTCGCCAGCATTGAAGCCTTTAAATGTGGGAATGTACGAGGTATCTGGAAATCAGTTTAAAACCTTTGGTATATTCCAGCCATCTTGGCAAGTCCCCGGTTCCGAACAACCAAGCGTTACAATCGTAATCAGTACTATACCAGTTTTCAAGCAAATGCAGCCTGTACGGTTGAACAATATCTGATGTGAGTTTTTCTCTGGGGTCAGGTTCACCAGCAAAAAGCTCAAGCGAAAAGTGCCCTGCAAGCCCTTCAGAGACTATGACTTCTCCTAAAGTTGAGCCGTATCTCGGCCCATCTAACAGCACGATGCAGTTCATGTGCAAACATTCGAGCAATGGAGTGCGCATAATTTTTGCAAAATTATGGATTTTCTGGAGCTACTGTTCTATAGACAACTCCAGCTTCAGGGTAAAAACCATGATGCCCTTTCTCCGGGAGGACAAGTTTCCCTACTTTAACCACCACGTCCAGTGAAGGAATCGGCATTAACCTTTTAACTAGTTCGTAGGTATCAGTCAGGTTGATTTGAAGCCATTCATAGTGAGCAGTGAGTTTCTTTTGGGTATTAAGAAAATAGAGGGGCATTTGAGACATAACGGTACCACTCAAAAGAGTCAGTAAATCGCTACATGTTAACACACAACGTAAATGTTGTGGTGTAAGCACAGTAGTAGAGGACCAGACTGTTACCCATCATACCTGCTCTTAGGGCAGAGCAAACCCAAACCATCAAAATAGCTCTGGCTTTTGTGTCATAGCTGTCTCAGGTTAAGTCTGAGCTAATATATTAATTAAAACAGTCCATTCGCCATGTATTATTAAATAGTTAGTTACCATTTGATAATTAATATGAAATTACTTCACAGGAATCTCTCTATTATTATTTATTCGTTTTTATCCTTCAGGTAATAGGTCTTCATATAGGTCAAGCGATGACCATTAAACATATAGCCTGGGTTAATAAAGTAATAGTTCTGTATCATGGTCTCTGCAATAAACTTCTTGTCAGCAAGTTCTTTCATGCCTTTGAAATATTTTTTCTGGATCTTTTTACAACATCTTGATCGACAATATTCCATATAGCTGGAAAAATTTTCGCTGATAAAACGGTTGAAAAGTGCGCCCAAAATGTACTGTTTAAAATCCCATCCGTCGACAGACCCTCTGACATCATTGACCATTTGCCCTATCAGGTGTTGCAGCCCTGCTCGTTATTGAATGCCTGTCATTTTTAATTCGTTTTCCTGGTTCAGGTATGAATCATCAGGGGCTATTCTACAGCAAACGCGTGGCTCAGGTAGCCCGTAAGTAAGTCGGTGGACTCCGGGTTATTCATGGCAGGGAGGCGTGGCCGAATACTTCTCTCCTTTGCTGTATGTCTGGCACATCCTAAATAATTTCAGACAGATATTATCTCCGTGAATCCCCCGCCACCTTTCCGGTGCGCGGGGTTTTGTCTTTTTTTACCGGGAATACATGTATGAATCCGTCTGATGCCATTGAGGCAATTGAAAAACCGC
>OGQX01000704.1_pt1 | contig 36078 bp, 29 predicted proteins | sample 1553291 | NCBI WGS metagenome assembly OGQX01 (sample SAMEA2580030, study PRJEB22360) | human gut metagenome | biome: human gut; feature: human-associated habitat; material: faeces | place: Denmark | collected 2008/2010
CATTTATATAGCTGTTGGAGCAATAGTTATAGTATTAATTATTGGAGCAATACTATTATTTAGTTTAAATAATAGTAAAAAAGAAAATAAAGAAATAGAACCAACCGTATCTACATATAATGCTTATGTTAGTATTAATCCATTAGTAAAATTAACATTTACTGTGTCTTGTAAAGAAGATGAGTGTGATAATCCAAAAGTTGTTAGTTATGAGTTGGTAAATGATGATGCAAAAGAGATTTATAAAGATACAGAGCTAAAAAATAAGGAATTGTCTAAAGCAATATCATTATTAATTAAAATAGCAGAAGAAAAAGGAATAACATTTGATAAAGTTGAGTATTATTCAGACTGGAATAACAAAGATTATTTTAAGGATGAAGATTATTTTTCTAAGTTAAGTTTTACTATAACAAATAAAAAAGAATTAGAGGATACAGTAAAAGAAAATGTCAAAGAAATTTATACTATTACATTTGATAGTGATGGTGGTACTACAATATCTGCTCAAGAGATAGAGGAAGGAAATAAAGTAAGTCAACCTAATAATCCTACTAAAGAAGGATACAATTTTATAGAGTGGCAGTTAAATGGTGTTAAATATGATTTTGAAAGTGTAGTGAATCAAGACATTACATTAAAAGCTGTTTGGGAAGAAATACCAAAAACTGATAACAATACTAATAATAGTAATAGTGGAAACAATAATTATAATCCACCTAGTAATAATCAAACACCAACTAATCAAAATCCAGTACAACCCCCATCTCAACCAGTAACACCAACAACATATAATTTTGTCGGTAGGTATAGTGCAGATCCTAAATTATATGAAAATCGCTATGTATATTATCAATTTAATGCTGATGGTACTTGTTTTGGAAATTTGAGTGGTCAGACGGATAACTATTGTACTTATGTAATAAATGATTGCCCTAATCCTTCTGCTTGTACCACATATCCATATTCAATTTCAATTTGGTATTCTAATGGCGATGAAGGTTATCTTTTAATAGATAGTAATTATAAATTAAAAGAGTGTTCTGGTGGTACTATAGATCAAAATGGTGTAGCACATTGTGGAACTTATCATATATTTACAAAAGAGTAGAGTTAACTCTGGTATAAAGGACTTGTTAAAAGGTCCTTTTAACTTTCAATAAATAAAAGGTTTATAGTATATTGTAATGATATATAAAAGTTTGACACTTTTGTTTAATTTGTGTCTTTAAAGGGTTTACTGTTAGTAGTTTAATATATCATAAGGAGATGAAGAGTTTATGACATTAATTAAAAGTAATGAAAAAGTAAGATCTAACTTTAATAATAAATATACATTTGACAATTTCGTTATAGATGAAATGAATAATAAAGTTGCTTATGAATTTGCTTTAAATGTAGCTCAAGATCCAAGTAAAATATATAATCCACTATTTATATATGGAGAAAACAATGCAGGGAAAACACATCTTTTGCACGCCATTGGCAATTACATTATAGATAATAGCAATTTAAAAGTTCTTTATATTTCATCAGAACAATTTATTTATGACTTTGAAAATAGTAAGAAAGAAGATAACTCTATCTTTAGCAATAAATTTAATGATATAGATGTATTACTTTTTGATGATATTAATTACTTAAGTAGCAATTATGAAATACAAAAGGAATTTTTCCATATATTTAATAGTTTATATGCTAATAGTAAGCAAATAGTTTTGGCATCTAACATTGCTCCAAAGGATTTAGAATCGTTCGAAGAACGACTAAAAGTCAGATTCTTTTGGGGATTGATAATTAAAATTAATTCTTTAAATCGTAATCAATTATAAATATTATTTAGTGACTAAATATTTAAGAGAACTTGCAAAAGTTCTTTTTTCATATATTAATTTCTAGTTCCAATTTAAATGGTTTCTTGTGTTATTTTGTTGGTAGTTCATTGTTTAATCAACTAAAGAACGTTTACACGTTGTTATTTTTTATTATTTTTCCAGTATATCTTGTAATTACTATTAACTTTGGTAACATTTACAGTACCGTAAAAGGTAGTTTGAAAGGAGGTATATGAAATGCTTAATATGTGTATATTAGTAGGAATGTTTAAAGAACTTATCCAAAAAGATAATAAAATAATACTGATATTGCGAATACCAAGCAGCGAGAAAAATAAAGATGGTATTTATGAAGCAGATCTTATAAAATGTATTGTTCCTAAAGAGAAAGCTGAATATATAAATGAGTATTGTGCTGTTGACTCGATAATAGGAATAAAAGGACAACTTCGAGTTATTGATAATGAAATGGTAGTAGTTATTAGTAAAGCAACATTTTTAAGTTCAAAGGAAAATGCAGAGAAATTGAATAAAACTAATTATTAGATAATAAGGGCATATAATTGTATGCACTTATTTTTAGAATTTATGTGTTCAAAAAATCATTTGTTTAATTTGGCAGTTATAAATCATCTTTTTCTATGACATTTAGTGGTGTTTATGATGTGCAAATTTTAAAAAATGTTCAATTAATGTTTTCTTATGTTTTTTTGGACATTGTTATTTAGAAAGGAAACAAATATATGAATGATACAAAAGAAATTTATGGAATTGCAAGATGTTCTACTAATAAACAAGATGTAGAATATGAAGTTAATGAGTTAATAAAAAAAGGTGTACCTAGGGAGAATATTTTTATAGAGTATATTACTGGTAAGGCAGATTTTAATAAAAGAACAGAACTAGATAAGCTATTTAGAATTGTAAAACCTGGTATATCAACAATAATTTCAACAGATATAACAAGGATTGCAAGAAATCCAAAAACATTTTATGAAATTTTAGAGTTTGTTGAAAATAATAAATTATGTTTAGAAATCGGTACTTTAGTATGCGATTGTAGAAATAAAGAGTTAGATATTATGACAAGTACAATGCTACAGGTATTATCAGTTTTTGCTTCTTTTGATATAAAATTAAAAACATTTCAAGTAAAACTGGGATTGCAAAATGCTGTTGACAAAGGCGTTAAACTAGGTAGGCCAATAAAAACTAAAAAAACATTAGATGAAGATCCAATGTTTATAAAATATTATGCACAGTATAAAGCAAAGCAAATAAATTTATGTGAGTTTGCTAGGCTATGGGGAAAATGTAGAAATACTGTTTATAACAATATAAGGATATATGAAGGAAAGTAGTACCTAAATACTTTCCTTTTTCTTATTTCTATTATAACTATCTTTACTTTTTTTTCTATTTCTATATTTTTGGCATTCTTTACTGTTACAGTATTTTGCTCCATTTTTACTGTGAAAAAATTTATGACAATGTTTACAAGGAATAATATTGTATTCAAGTTCATCATCTATTAAGAAAGTTAATAATTTGTTATATGCAATCCCAACTATTGATTGAGCAGTTTCATAATTACTATATTTTTCTATTGCTGGAATATAAAATGGCCTTTGAGTAGTTATTCTAAAATCATAGTCTCTATAAGTAATAGTATAAGCTAATATAGTTAATAACATTGTATCAACACTTTCTTGATATTTAATACTAGGTATATCTATAAATCCTTTGTTAAAGTTATTGAGATATTGTTCATATTCATCATAATTACCTAGTTCTTTAAATACTATACCATGTATGTTTATATAATTAACTATTTCTTTAAAATTGTTACCTAAATTCAAAAAATTAATATTTTGTTTTAATTCACTTATAATATCATAATCAAATGCATCTTGCAAATATATCATTGCAGAGTGTATTTCTTTTGCTAAAAAGCAAAAAACAGCATCATAGGCAAATTGTATTAGTGGATACTTTGGCAAAAAATCTTTGTAGTCAAATGCAAAGTGGGAGTATGGATACCCATTTAATTTAATCCAATTAAATATTAAGGTCATAATCTTTTTATAAGTATCTTCATTTAAGTCTTTCTCGCTGTCTATTTCATTAATGTTAGTAAACTCATTTCTGTCAATAATCATTTTACCTAGTTCACAGATACTATTAAATGCACTATATGAACTTATAAAAATCCCATCCTCCTTTTCCCTATATATCCAACTTTCATCCATCTCATCTAGTTCAACTGTTAAATTATTATCTACAGTAAATAAATGTTCTATATATTTATAATCATAACTAATATTATCAGTAACATCATCAAAATTAATTGTTGAAATCTGTTTGTTATGCATATTACAATTTCTTACCATATTCTTACCACCTTTATTCGACAAGAGATATAATATCATATTTAATGGTCTTGTGCAACCGAAAAAATCAATTCAGAAAGAAGGTGAAAAAATGAGAGATTTTAGGGAAAGTTTTTGCCTTAATTGTGGTAAACCTTACTTTGCTAAGTTTAGGAACAAAAGTTGTGATACATGCTATCACAATTATATGGCTGGTATGAAATATTCGCGTTGCCTAAAATGTGGTAAAGAAAAAAATTACGATTCTAGAGGATTATGTGAAAAGTGTTACTTTGAAACAAGAGATAAAGCCTATGCCATTAATTGGGATTGGTGGTAGAAAGGAGAAATTGGTGATGACAGATTATATAAAAAATAATTGCCCTAATTGCAGGCAATTTATCACAAGAACAGTAACAGAAGAAAGACCTGCCAAAACAGTTAATGTAAAAGTAGAAACAAAAGTTATAAGACCTACACGAACAATTACATTAAAAGTATGTCCTGTTACTAGAAATAAAACCCAAAAACAAACTTTGAGGATAAAATAGTATGGCTAAAATAAAAAACAGGTTTAGTAAAGAAAATATAATTACTGTTCACGATAATCTCCTTGCTAATCTTTATCAATTAGATTTATCTAGTGTTACTGTTAAAGTTATTGATGAAGAAGAATATCTAATTAATAAGATTTCAGGTAGAGACTACAGCATAGGTTTAATTGCTAAAATACCAACAGATTTATTAACTGTTAATAATCATGTGTATAAATTTAGTGAGTTATCAACACAAAAACAAGAGAAAATATTTAACTTATTAAAAGACAACTTATACTTTAGCAATGTTGAAATATTATTTTGCAATATCTTATTTGATAGATACTTAAAAACGGATTATGATTATGATTTATCATTAACTGAATTTGAAAGAGATTATCGCAGGCGAGATAAAGCAAAAAAGATAAGAATTTCTGATGTTAATTACAAGAGGTATGTTACAACTTTGAATAAATTATCTAAAAAAGAAATCATTATTGATACTAAAGCAAAGTTTAGGACTCAAGGTGTAAGAAATTATGGAGTTAACAATTTGAAAACCAAGCAAAAACTAATTTCTTTTACTAGTTTATATTATAAGAGCGAAAATGATATTATTTTTTCTTATCATTTTTCACAGTTTGGTAAAGTAATTAAGCTATCACGCAGATATTCTAATATATTGCTTCCTAAATTTTACCAGTATCGACTGAATCAGTCTATGAAACACGTTATTGCTTATTTCATTGCAATCGAAATATTTATTAGAAAAGATCCACATAAAAAATATTCCAATTCATTTATGTTAGATGTCAATTCAATATTTCAAAAAGTACATTATGAAACTAGGAAAGGCGAATGCAAAGGATATTCTCTTGCTTCTAAACTTGATGGGTTTAAAAGCCTTCCTAATAAATTAAGAACTTATAAAATGACTTTAAAGTATATAAATGAAATATTAGCAGACTTTGTTTCAAATAAAACTATATATGACTATGAGGTTAAATATGATTATGACGAAACCGAGGATTTTCAAGAAAAGCATCAATACGATTATGATTTAGATGGAAATCTCATTTATAATTTTGCACTTAATGATGTTGGTCGGGATGTTGATGTTAGTTTTCTAATTTATTTAGATAGTCCTATTAATCATTTATGAAAGTAAAGTTCGAAATCTTGAAAGTGAAGTTCAAATGAATATTATAAAACTCTTATATTATAAGGAAAATATGGCTGCAATTTTTTGCATATAAGAGTGGTAAAAAAGAGGAGGGAAACATGGTTTCAGAAGAATTTATAAGAATCTTTAAAACTAATGTTATTCATCAAGAATTAGTATCTAACATTAATTATTTAAAGGAAGCGGATGTCTTAACTATTGAAGAATCAGAACTGTGTAATTCTATGTTAGAACAACTTGAATTAACTAACAAGATAGATTTAAAGAAGTCTTTAACACAGTTATTAGATAAAGAAAACGTACCTGATTTTGAAAATATAGAAGGGTATGAGCGACTAGAGTTAGAAAGTAAAATTGATGAGTTTATTAAGGAAAGAAAAAAAGAAAAAGAAGATGAATTACTAGAATTATTAATTAGTGAATTAGAACATGGTGAAATTAGTAAAAATGCTACTAAAGTATTTTTTGATAAATATATAGATATTGTTGATATAAAAGATGATAATGTCTATGATAATTTAGGAAAAATAGAAGATGTTGAAATCAATATATCATCTTGTGTAGATTTTATCGATGAGAAAATTCATGGATTACAAAATGGTACTTTAACTACGATTATAGGAGAAGATGATGTATGTAAATCTATGTGGGCAATTAATGTTGCATATGAAGCACTATTACAAGGTAAAAATATTCTATATTTAACGCCTAGTTACAATAAAGAAACAATATATAAAAGGTTTATTGTAAGGCATTCTTGCGATGTAAATCGATTTGATAAGCCATTTACTTTTGATGATCCTTATACAGATTATGATAAAGATAATTATCTTAAAGTTTATAGTGATTTTAAAATGAATTATCTAAAGCACTTAATCTTATTTGATGAGTCAGAGTTTATCATATCTACTCGCTATAATTTGCAAAAATTAATCGCTTATGCAGAAGATAAATTCTTAAAGGCAACAGGAGATGGCATCTCATTAATTGTTTTTGATGATTTTACACAAATGAAGCTTGATAATGGAAGAAGAAGCATTACTAATATACATACCATTATTAGTGAGTATTATAAGTATTTGAAAAACCAAGCTAGAAATCTTTTAGGAACAGAAAGAAAAATATCAATATTAACAACTATAAATAGTTATTATTTATATGATGTTCGGAATAATGTTCCTAAAGAACTTAAAGTACTATCAGATAACATATTTTCTATCTGTGCAGATATTTATAGGAAAAACCCTAATAAATTTGAGATAAGTGTATTACAGTCATACAATGGCTATTCTTCTGATTATACTAAAACAGTACCAGTAGATTATAAATATTGGCATATTAAAAATGAAGAAGCACCAGAGGAGAGTTTTCAGTCATTACTTGAAAAGGAAAAAGAAGAAAATAAGATATTACGTTCTGATCTTGATTTTGCTAAAGACATAATTAATAAATCAGATATTTTTCCAAGTAGTTTAGAATTGAATAATATATTAGAATAAAACTTGATACAAGGGTTGTAAATATTATTACTTTTGGTAAAATCACATATTAGCAAAGTGTTTACCAAAATATACAAATGATACAGAAAAGGAGTGAAACACAATGAAAGATTTAGCTACATATAATATGTTAAAAAATATAACTTTAGCAGACGTTATTCGTATTGTTGTACAAAATGATGATTTGAATATAAACGTTGTTAATGAAGAAAAAGAGGTATATTATACTTCAAAAGATTTAATAGATTTATATCCAAACATATTCTCTAAATATAAACTTGCAAGATATATTAAGGAAGAAAATTTTCCAGTTATCAAAGATGGCAAAGAAAGATTTTTTCCTAAATCAAGTGTAGAAAAATGGTTAGAGAATAAAAATAATCAAGCAATGTTTAGAGGTATCTAAATATGACAAAGAAATTACCTGCACACATTACTAAAACTGCTAGTGGGAAATTTAGAGTTAGATATCAAAAGTCAACTAAATTTCCTATTGATTATGATGAAAGTTTTGATACACTTGAAGAAGCAATAAAAGCCAATGAAAAATATCTTGCTAAAAACACTTTAGGTATGCACGATGAAGTCAAACACATTGGCTTTTCTGATGCCTGTGATGAATATCTTGAGTGGTTAAGAAATAAGATGAAGAAACCAGCACCACAAACTATAACAAGCTATAAGAAATATATAGGAATATTGAAAATAGCGATAGGAAATGTCGATATAGTAAATATAAATTCAATATTTTTAACTAAAATACTTGCTAAAGAAAAAGAAAGGCCTAAAAGAGGTAATGGTAAAAGACAAGGTGGTACTATTTCTTCTAATACCTTACATCATGAGTATTCAATGTTGAGTATATTATTTAACAGGTTTTGCCGTTGGAATTGGCTGAAGATAAATCCAATGGACGATGTAGAAGAACCTGACTTTACAGTTAAAGAGGTTGTAGTACCAGAATTTGAAGAACTAGACGATATAAAGAACAAGATAATGAAAGCTAAAATTAGAGATAGATTACAGTATTTATATGCTTTATTTGGTGGATTAAGAGCCGAAGAAGTTGCAGGCCAACATCTTGATAGAGATATTGATCGTGAAAGAATGCTTGTTCGTGTTATTACAGTTATAGTTCGTGATGAAAATGGTAATTGGATAGAAGATAAACCAAAGTCTGAGAGTAGTGTTAGAAAAATACCAATGCCAGAGGAATTTTTTGATGTATTAGATGAGTATTTAGTTTATAGAGAGAATTTTATTAAGTATTTGAAAATAAAAAATCCTAATTATAAGGAAATACCTAATTTATTCTTAAATCAGTATGGTGGCTTTTATAGACCACCAAGAATAAGTAGAACTTGGGGAGAATTTCGAATAAGAGAAGGGATAAATCTAGATATTACATTTCACGGTATAAGACATTATTATTTAACTAATCAAATGAACTATAATCCTAAATTAACTGAAAGAGATGTCCAAGATTTAGCAGGTCATGCAGATTTAAGAACAACAAGAGGTTATGTTCATGCAAGTAAAAAGAAAATAGAAAAATATGCAACTAGTATATTCAATAGTTTTTCAAAAGAAAGTCTATTCAAAAATGGTTATGATGTTTTAACTATTCCAGTAGAACACGTTGCAAGTATCATAATTGGCAAAGCAGAATTATCTAAATTAGAAGATTTAAAAGTAACGTTAGAGGTAATTTCAAATGAAAAAGTTGATTTCTTTAATTTATCATCTATTATTGATAAAAGTAAGAATTATCTAATTACTAATATGCCTTCTTTAGGTAATATTGAAAAATATAAATATGGTGAGTTATCAAATGAAGAAATATTAGAAAAAGTAAAAAGACAATTTGGTAAGGAAATACAGATAGAAATATGATTATTGTGGACGAAAAATCCACTTTTCTTATTTTTTATCGAAAAAATGTTGCATAACCATTATTTTTATGTTATATTATATGTGTTCCAAGCGAAGCAGATATAAGTTGTGGACGAAAAGTTCCCCTAAAAATCTGTGGACAACTGTGGACAGAATGAATGGGAAATAGTTAAATTAATTTGAATTTATCTAAATTATCCAAAAGTTCAAATTAATTTAGAAATGCCCATATTACAACGAATTGTGGCCGAATTAGTCAGATATTTGGATTTACTTAAATCTATAAAAAAGAGTAGGTAAAAGACTGAAAATCCTTGTGTCACAGGTTCGATTCCTGTCGGAGCCACCATATTAATAATAAATCTAATGTTAATTCTGGTTTGTTATGCTGCGCTCGTAGCTCAGTTGGATAGAGTGTTTGGCTACGAACCAAAAGGTCAGGGGTTCGAATCCCTTCGAGCGCACCATCGAGATGTGGCTCAACTTGGTAGAGCACGTGGTTTGGGACCATGGGGTTGCAGGTTCAAATCCTGTCATCTCGACCATTTTTTGTTTATCAAAGATTACCGGTTGGTAACCTTTTTTTTGTTTTCCTGCAAACACATGTTTAGTTCCCAAACAGAGTGCTTAATATTTTTTAATTATAGATTTTTGCCCTGACCTTTTGAATAGATAGCAATATATGTGGTAGGAAATTTTAAAATTTTCTTTTTCCTTGAAAGTATTATAAAAATTTAAGTATTTGACTTCTTTGGGAATTTTGTTTAATGTTTACCCTTTATAAAAAGAGCTTTGGATAGAAAGCTCTTTTTATGTTTCTATGATTAATTTATTTGATTCACACTATTACAATTGTTTTTCATGTTGTGAATTAGGTAATTTTTCACTATTCTATAATTTCTAAGTTACATTCTTTTTTTATTTGATAAGTTGATTTTTATCCTCTTTATATTCACATTCTGGAATTTTACAATACAGTTTTTCAAGATCTTGTTTTTTTATTTCAAAACCAGTCCCATGATCATGAATTTCTCCTTTTCGTGGCCCGCTTCTAAATACCCCAATTTTAAAATTTACTCGAATAATTCCTTTTTCAATTAAGAATATGAAGCGATTAAAATTCATTAGCCTGTAAAATTCAATTTTCTCATATTTGAAATATTCCCAATTGTTCTGTATTTGCCTTTTCGCAGTTACTATAGCGAGCAATTGTAATTTTCGGTAAAGCTTTTCTTGTAGTGTGGAAAACTCCCAATAAGTCTTGGTATCGAGCAATCGCCCGAATACGTCATAGATGTATAAATAGAGTCGTCTATCTCTTCTATTTACTTTTAGCTGAAATAAATAATCATAGCCAACATTTGTCTTCTCTGTTGCGAATACAGCGTCATTTAACCTTTTTTTATCAGTCAAAACCTTATCCGGGTAACCATAGTTTTCGACTAGTCGCTTTGTTTCGAATAAATAAGTCCCATCTGGTGTTGCACTAAATAAACAGGTATATGTTTGACTATAATAACGTTTGGTTTTGATTTCTATTCCTTCAAAATCGGGGTATTCAAAATTTTCTTCCGTTTTTCCTAACAGTTCTTCGAATGTTTTTCCTATTCCTGTGTCTCCTTTCCGATAACTTTTTACCCATCCCATTTTTTGGATGCTTTCAAATTTTTGATATAAATTTTTTATGTTATTCATTTTTCCCTCCTATATGTATTATTTTCCATTTCTTGGAAGATTCCTTAATTTATTTTCAAAAATTTTAAATTTATTATATAATGGTTGTATTATCATGCAGTTGAGGTGAAATATGGAACAAGCAGTTTCAACATTAATTACTTGGTATAGAGAGAACAAAAGACCTTTACCATGGCGTATTGAACCAAGTCCTTATCATGTTTGGATTTCTGAAATTATGTTGCAACAAACGAGAATAGAAGCTGTTATCTCTTATTATTTTCGTTTTATCGAACAACTTCCTACCGTTTTTGATCTTGCTTGTGTAGATGAAGATAAATTATTGAAGTTGTGGGAAGGCTTAGGGTACTATAATCGCGCTAGAAATTTAAAAAAAGCTGCTCAAATTATCGTGGAACAATATCATGGAGAATTTCCAAGTACGTATTCTGCCATTTTAGCATTACCAGGAATAGGAGAATACACGGCAAGCGCAATAGCGTCTATTTGTTTTTCCGAACCACAAGTTACGATAGATGGTAATGTTTTACGCGTATATATGCGGGTATACGATTGCTATGAAAATATTGATTCTTTAGCCACCAGAAAACGAGTTAGACAACGTTTAATGACCATGATTCCCAGACAAGCTGGCGAATTTAATCAGGCTTTAATGGAATTGGGTGAGATGATTTGTATCCCTCGAGGTGTTCCTAAGTGTCGTATTTGCCCACTATATGATGTTTGTTTGAGTAGAAAAAACCACACCTTTTTATCTTTACCTGTTCGAAGTCCTAAAAAGGAGAAGCAAGTAGAAAATTATACGGTTTTATTGATCAAGAATCGTGATAAATATGCGATTTGTCAGCGAGATGATACAGGCCTTTTAGCGAATATGTGGCAATTTCCTATGTTGCCTGATGATTATTCTCAAGAAGAGGTTAGAGGGTATTTAAATGATTGTGGCTATACAGTATCTAGTTTGCGAATGGCTATTTCTTATACGCACATTTTTACCCATAAAAAGTGGAAGATGACCAGCTATAGGATAGAAATCGATTCTGGTTCTATGATTTCTGAGCAAGGAAAAGAGAAATGTTGCTGGGCTTCTTTAGATGAGTTGGTATCTAAATATGCTATTCCGTCTGCTTTTTTACCTTTTTTGAATTTTTTAATAGATGGTGATGAAGCGGGTCATTTCTCAGAAAGAAAAATAGAAGAAAATATCAAAATGGAGTAAGTTAATCAGCCTCGTCTTAGGTCAGTTGTTTTTAATACTAGAGACAATTATTGAGATTTTATATTCTATAGGGGTTCTATTTATCTTTCGAGAGTTTACTAGATAGTTATTACGAGATACGTTTAAGAAAGGAGGACAATTTGATGCTAAAGCGTAGTGCGGGAATATTAATATACAAAAAAGATGGTGATGATTATAAGGTTTTATTGTGTCATATGGGTGGGCCATATTGGCAACATGTAGATTTTGGAGCTTGGTCTCTTCCTAAAGGAATAGTTGCTAAGTCTGATGGCAAGATAGTAGATGCTGCTCTTCGCGAGTTTCATGAGGAAACAGGCTTTTCTATTTCGCGTGAGGAACTTTCTTTTTTAGGAAGTAAAAGGCAAGCAAGTTATAAATTAGTGACGGTTTTTACTGCTTGTCATGATTATGACGCTAGCTTAGCGAGTAGCAATACTTTTGTTAAGGAATGGCCTAAAAATAGTGGCTGTTTCTGCCAATTTCCTGAGATGGATCGGGCAGCATGGTTTACTTTTTCTGAGGCCCAAGAAAAAATTTTGAAGGGACAAATATACTTTTTGCAAAAATTACAACGACGTCTAGATTTGCAAGGACAAGATAATGTTTAGAAAAAGTTACAGTATTTGTAAAACTGTTTGATTTTTAAAATTATTCTTATCAAGTTGTTTTATCTAGTTTACAAAAATAGGGGTGAATATGTATTTGGGTTATTAGATACATTTTGAATAAAGAATACAAATAAGGAGGATTAAATAATGAAGATTGTTTCGTGGAATGTAGCTGGATTACGGGCTTGTTTAAAGAAGGGGTTTGCTGATTTCTTTTTTAAAGAAGATGCTGATATTTATTGTTTGCAAGAGTCCAAGGCAACTATAGATCAATATGATTTTCATCCAGAGGGGTGGCATGAATATTTGAATGCTGCTGAGCGTAAGGGTTATTCCGGTACTTTAATTTATACAAAAATCGAGCCAATACAAGTGACTTATGGGATAGGAAATTCGATTTTTGATTCGGAAGGGCGTGCAATTACGTTAGAATTTGAGCAATTCTATTTGGTTAATTTCTATGTTCCTAATGTTAAACGTACATTAGAAAGAATGGATGAAAGATTAGTTTGGGAGCAGTTGATTCGGAAGTATTTAAAAAATTTGGATAAAGTGAAGCCAGTTGTTATTTGTGGTGATTTTAATGTTGCTCATCAAGAAATTGATATTTGTAATGCCAAAGCCAATCGTGGAAATGCTGGGTTTACTGATCAAGAAAGAGAGAATTTTGGACTGTTACTAGACTGCGGATTTATAGATAGTTTTAGATATTATCATCCTGAGTTAACCGGCGCTTATACGTGGTGGAGTTATATTGGTAATTGTCGTGAGCGAAATATTGGTTGGCGGATTGATTACTTTTTGGTATCGGCACGTTTTATTCATCAGGTAACGGATACGATGATTTATTCTGATGTTTATGGTAGTGATCATTGTCCGATAGGTATTGAGTTATCCTTACTTGAGGATGCAAGTTCTAATCAGAGTTTAAATCAGGTGACTGTGGCTTCTGATCTTCCTCCTAAAGGTAATGAAAATAATCCTGCTGCCAAAACTAGTCAGCCTAGTATAACTGTCCAATCTGGAAAAAAGGTAAAATCGGCTAAAAAAGTTACTATTCATTATCCTGAGTTTATTCATGACGGTGATACTGTAGGTATTGTTGCGCCTTCTGATGGTGTAGTTGCGGAAGAAGATATTATACGGTTAGATCGTGCCATTCAAAAGTTTAAACAGTTGAATCTTTCGGTAGTAGAAGCAGAACACGTTCGATGTACTGATGGAAAAGGGAAAAGTTGTGCTAGTCATATCCAGGCTGAAGAATTTTTAACGATGTGGAATAATGATGAAATAAAAGCTATTTTTTGTGTTTCTGGTGGAGATTTCTTGCTAGAAATGTTATCTTATTTAGATGAAAAAAAGCTATCCTCTTCAATTAAGTGGGTACAAGGATATTCTGATCCAACGGGAATTTTATTTTATCTTACAACCAAGTTTCGAATTGCTACTTTATACGCAAACAATTTTAAGGCATTTGGGATGGAAGAGTGGCATGAATCATTAGAAAGTAATTTAGCGATATTAAAAGGAAATCTTCATGTTCAGAAAAGTTTTTCTTTTTATGATAGTGGTAGTCACGATGATCCTTTGGCGACAGGAAACTATTTTTTAGATACTCCAGTTGTATGGAAGAGATTATTTGAAGATCAGGCTATTAAGGTACGAGGTCGATTACTGGGTGGTTGTTTAGATGTGTTGATTTCTATGATAGGTACTCGTTTTGATTGTGTTAAGGAGTTTTTACAGGATTTTCGTGAAGATGGTATTATTTGGTATTTTGATAACTGTGAGCTTTCTAGTGAATCGTTAATTCGGGCTTTATGGCAACTAAAAGAAGCTAGATGGTTTAAGGAAACACGGGCGATTTTATTTGGTCGCTCTATGACAAATAGAAGTTATTATGGTATTTCTTTTGAACAAGCTCTAGAACAAATATTACAGGAATTACATGTTCCTGTTTTGTGGGATATTGATGTAGGTCATATACCGCCTAGAATGACTTTTATTAATGGGGCTATTACTGAAGTGATCTATGACGGGAATGGTAAGGGAAGTATTGAATTCTTTTTAGAGTAGAGAGTAAGTTCATCTTTTTAGGTAATTTTCTTGAAATGAAATGAATTCATTAGGAATATGAAATATTTGTACAATAATTAGAATATGACTAGCGGATAATAAATAGGGAAGACAATCAATAAGAAAATACGGTAACGAGGAAAAATAAGCGATAGAAGTGTACTAATATTAAAAAGGAAAATATATTATATACTATAAGAATCCATAATTCTTGCTCTATGAAAGCATTATTCAGCTTTTATATAATTAAGGCAGGAAGATAGCGGAAAGAAAAATGAATAAAGGGGAAGAAAATGAAACCGATTATTGGAATCGTTGCACGTAGTAGCAGAGAAAATGAGAAATCCATTATTGAACTCAATGAGGATTATCGTTTAGCTATCGTAAAGGCGGGTGGTATCCCCTTAGTGATTACTCCTACAGATGAGTTGGACTATGGAAAGGTGATGCCTCGTCAAGCAGGAAGGTTATCTTCTGATGCTAAAAATGATTTTTTGCGTATTTTATCTTTATGTGATGGCTTTGTGATGACTGGCGGTAATAGGTGGTATGATTGTGATGAAATTTTGTGCCAATATGCCTATGATCATGATTTACCCTTATTAGGAATTTGTTTGGGTATGCAAATACTTGCTAACATGGATAATTTTACTAGTACTCATGTAGAAGATAAAACAGTTTTGAATGATACCTATTTAGAACACCAACAACCTGATGTGAAATATGTCCATGAGAATATTTTGTTTCCTAGTCAGTTGCGTGATATTTTAAAAAAGGATAAAATTCGTGTCAATAGTAGGCATCGATATCATGTAAAGGCAAAAGATTGGTTTACAGTCTCTTGTTTATCTGAGGATAATTTGGTTGAAGGAATAGAAATTCCCAATAAGAAGTTTATGCTTGGCGTTCAGTGGCATCCGGAATCGATGATTAGTTACGACCCAGAAATGCTTATGATTTTTGAAGCTCTAGTTCAAGCTTGTGAAAAGTAAAATTGAATAATTAAGTATTTTTTCTTCACCTATTAAAACAGTCTTTTCTTTTCGACTAGTCTATTTTTGTTTTGTCAATTTGTTGTCAATAACGATCTGTGGTGTTTGTTTTCTTTTTAAATAGTGTTATACTTTAAGAGAGCCTGATGACGCGTTCTCAGGGTCTTTTTTTGTTTAAGAAGGAGGAGTTTATGGCAAAGTTTGTTTTTGTAACTGGTGGTGTTTGTTCTGGATTAGGAAAAGGAATTACCGCCTCATCTATCGCATTATTATTGAAGGCAAAAGGGTATAAGGTATTTATGCAGAAATTTGATCCTTATATGAATGTCGATCCTGGTACGATGTCACCGATTCAACACGGCGAGGTGTTTGTCACTGCGGATGGTTGTGAGACGGATCTTGACTTAGGACATTATGAACGCTTTATCGACGAGGAATTGAATTATACTTCAAATATAACGAACGGTAAGATTTATTCTAGTGTGATTGAAAAGGAGCGGCGAGGCGACTTTTTAGGGGCAACGATTCAAATTGTTCCTCATATTTCTAATGAAATTAAGAATAAAATTTATGAAGCAGCTAAGACTAGTGGAGCAGATATTGTCATTACCGAGATTGGAGGAACTGTTGGCGATATTGAGTCATCTGTTATGATGGAAGCACTACGTCAATTCCGTTTAGAACAAGGACGAGAGAATACTTTGTTTGTTCATACTACTTTGGTTCCTTATCTTTTTGGTTCTAACGAGTTAAAGACTAAACCGACACAAAATAGTGTGATTGAGTTGAGAAGACTAGGTATTCAACCAGATATTATTGTAACTAGAGCGCCACTTGATCTAGGTAGTGCGATTCGTAATAAAATAGCTTTATTTGGTAGTATTCCTGAGAAGAATATTATCGAAGCTAAAGATGTTAATAATATTTATGAAATACCGATGAATTTTCATCGTCAAAAGATAGAAGATATTATCCTTAATCAGTTTGGATTAAAGGTTACAAAGAGTAATTTAACGTTCTGGGAAGAGTTGTTGGACCGAGTCAATCATTTAGATCAAGAGATAGAAATTGCGCTTGTGGGAAAGTATGTGGAATTAGAGGATGCTTATTTATCTGTTAAGGAGGCGCTAAAACACGCTGGATATCAATTTTTAACCAAAGTGAAAATTAATTGGGTAGATAGTGAAAAATTAGAAGACAGTAGTGTTTCTTTGGATGAAGTGTTTAAATCTTCAGCTGGTATTTTAGTCCCAGGTGGATTTGGTAGTCGTGGCATTGAAGGAAAGATTTTAGCTTGTCAATATGCAAGAAGTCATCGTATTCCTTATTTAGGTATTTGTTTAGGTATGCAAATTGCGGTGATTGAGTTTGCTCGCCATGTTTGTGGTATTCATGATGCTTCTTCTACGGAATTTGATGAAGCTTGTAAAAGTCCTGTTATCGATTTGATGGCTGATCAGAAGTCAGTGGTCAATAAAGGAGGAACTCTCCGCTTAGGTAATTATCCATGTCATATTCAAAAAGGTACTCTTGCTTACCGAGATTATCAACAGGAACTCATTTTAGAAAGACATCGTCATCGCTATGAATTTAACAATCAGTATATGGAAACTTTACAAGCTAAGGGTATGGTTTTTTCTGGAATTAATCCAGATAGTGGTTTAGTAGAGATCATTGAATTACCTGATCATCCTCATTTTATTGCCTGTCAATTTCATCCTGAATTTAAAAGTCGGCCAACTAAGGCTCATCCATTATTTATTTCTTTTGTGGAAGCAGCTATTCAGTATGCGAAACCAGGAAAGAATAAAGGCAAGTAGGAAAAGAAAATTAAGAAATCTCTTTTGTTCGTAGCTAGAATAGAACGGATTTTGGGGTTTATTGTTTTCTTATTTTGACAAATTAATCGTTATTTTTAGGAAAAAGTTAGGGAAAAGTACGTTTATAACTTTTTCTTTTTTTGTTAGTATGGTATAATTCTTACTATAGGATAATAGGAGGTAATATTGTATGTCCGTAAATAGAATGATTTTGAACGAAACTTCATATTTTGGACCTAAGGCTAGAGATGTATTGGCAACGGAATTTCTTGCACGTGGCTATAAAAAGGCTTTAGTAATTTCTGATAAGACTTTGGTTAAAGCAGGAATTACGGATAAAGTGTTAGAAGTATTAGATACAGAGTTTATTCCTTATGAAGTATATTCTGATGTAATGCCTAATCCTACTGTAGCTTGTGTACAAAAAGGGGTTGAAAAGTTTAAGAGAATCAAAGCTGATTGTATTGTTGCAGTTGGTGGAGGAAGTGTTATTGATACGGCTAAGGCAATTGGTATTATTGCGAATAATCCTGAACATGCCGATGTTGTATCTTTAGCTGGAGCAGTTACGACGAAACAAAAGTCAGTTCCGATTATTGCTTTACCGACAACAGCAGGTACGGCAGCAGAGGTTACGATTAATTATGTCATTACTGATGAAGAAAATCAGATGAAAATGGTTTGTGTCGATCCACATGATATACCAGTTATGTCGATTATCGATACAGAGTTAATGGCAGGTATGCCTGAAAATGTGGCTGCTTGGACAGGTATGGATGCACTTACTCATGCAATTGAGGGGTATATTACTAAGGCTTCTTGGAGTATGACGGATATGATGCATCTAAAAGCAATCCAAATGATATTTGCTAATTTGGAAAAGGCAGTTAAAGACAAAGATATGGAAGCAATTAACAATATGGGAATTGCTCAATATATTGCGGGAATGGGATTTTCGAATGTTGGTCTAGGTATTGTTCATTCGATGGCTCATCCATTAGGCGCAGTATATGATACACCACATGGATTGGCTAATGCCTTATTATTACCATATGTGTTGGAATTTAATGGTGAGGCATGTGTTCAGAAATTTGAAGAAATCGGTACTGCGATTGGCTTAGATATGAATGCTTTAACGAGACAAGAAATCATTGATAAAGTAGTTAAAGCTGTTCGTGATTTAGGAAAACGTTTGGGTATTCCTGAACATTTAAGTGATATTGGGGTATCGAAAGAAGATTTAAGAATGCTAGCCAAGAAGGCTTATGTTGATCCATGTACGGGTGGAAATCCACGCGACGTTAGTCAAGAAGATATTTTAGAGCTTTATAAGAAAGCTTTCTAAAAGATAAGAAAGAAAAGGAGTAAAAATGAAAGCAAAAGTTGGTTATAGTGTAGAAGCTGATAGCTTTAAATCAGGAGTAGAAACAGTAACAAAAGCATCTGAAGGAATGGTTCCTAAAGTTGGTCTTTTGTTTACATCTTGTGTGTTAGATCAAAATGAAATTGTAAAAGGAATTCGTAGTGTATCTAATGTTCCTTTTGTAGGATGTACTTCTAGTGCAGGTATTGTCGTATCTGATCATGGATATATTGATAATGCCGATGGATATTCAGGTATGATGTGTTTTGGTGGGGACAATTTGGTTGTCGGTGTAGCTGGTAGCGAAAGAGATGGCGATCCAAGAGAAATCGGTAAAAAAATTGCGAGAGAAGCAATTAAGAATGCAGGAATTAATAAAGTTCCTTCTTACTTCTTTATGACCGCTTCACCAAAAGAAGAAGAAGAGTATCTATTAGGTATTCAAGATGTTATTGGTAGAGTTCCTATGTTTGGTGGTAGTGCTGCTGATAATACAGTAGAAGGAAAATGGTCAATCATCTGTAATGATAAAGTATTTAGTGATGGTTGTGCAGTTGCTTTCTTCTATGCAGATAATGAATGTAAGACAAATTATACAGGTGCTTATCGTGAGACTGATCATGTTGGTGTAATTACTGAAGTAAGAAATCATCGTACTTTAGTTTCTATCGATGGAGTATCTGCTTTGAAAAAATATGCAGATTGGATTGGTAGTACACCAGATGCATTGAAAGGAAATAACTTGTTGTCTGCATCTATTACGAAACCATTAGGGGTTAAAGATCCAATTGGTAATTTAATTGCTATTCGTCATCCAATGTTTGGAGATGATCAAGGAACAGCAGATAGTAATGATGATGTGATGAATTTAGGTAATCATTTAGTAAAAAATACTGCAATCATTCAAATGGAAGCAACGATTGATGAACTAATTCATTCTAATTATGTTGTCTTAGATGAATTAAATCATATGATGAAACATGATCCTGCTGCTTACTTGTTAATCCATTGTGGTGGTAGAAGACTTGGTATTGCGATGGAAAAACGTGAACATGAGATCTATGATGAATTGATGAAAGCAGCTAATGGAAAGCCATTTATTGTAGCCTTTACTTTTGGAGAATATGGTTATAAAGAACATTCAGCAAATACTTGCGGTGGCTTATCATTATCTTTCACGGCTTTTTCTAAGTAGTATATAGAAGGGAGTTTTAACTTTGAGAAATTTAATCGGTAATAAATGGATGGATGCATCTAATGGAAAAACTATAGATGTTATTAATCCAGCAAATAAAGTGTTGATCGATACTATTCCTAATTCAACATTAGAGGATGTAGATATTGCGGTTAATGAAGCAGTAATCGGTCAAAAAGAGTGGGCTAAGTTACCTGTTCATGAAAGAGGTAGAATTCTTTTAAAGTTTGCTGAGTATGTGAAAGATGATGCTGAGAATTTAGCTTCATTACTTAGTCAAGAGACAGGTAAACCAATTAAGGAAGCAAGAGCAGAGATTGGTCAAGTACAAATATCTGTTCCTGCATTTGTTGAACAAGCAAAGCACTTATATGGTCAAGTTATCCCAGCTGGTACGGAAATTGGTCAAGATAAGACAATTCAAATTACAGAACGTTATCCAATTGGGGTAGTAGCTGCGATTATTCCGTTTAACTTTCCGATCGATTTATTTGGTCAGAAAGTGCCATCTGCTTTGATGATGGGAAATGCGGTAATTGTAAAGCCTTCTACTTATAATCCGTTAACGCTTACGAAGTTAGTTTATTTGCTTCGTAAAGCGGGTGTACCTGCTGGTGCAGTAGAGGTATTACATGGTGATGGAAAGACGGTAGGACAAGGATTAGCTCGTCATAAAGGTGTTCATTTAGTAAGTTTAACCGGAAGTACCGCAGCTGGTATGGAGACAATGGAAACTTGTAGTAAGAATTTAACTCATGTTATGTTAGAGTTAGGTGGAAACGATGCCTTTATTCTTCTTGAAGATGGTGATATTGATCTTGCTGTTGAAGAAGTTGTTTGGGGTAGAATGTATAATGCTGGACAGGTTTGTTGTGCTAGTAAACGTTTCTTAATCCATAATAGTGTTAAAGCAGAGTTCGTGAAAAAGTTAACGGCTCGTTTAAAACAAATTAAACAAGGAGATCCTTCTTTAGAAGATACAGAAATGGGTTGTTTAATTAATGAAAGAGCAGCTAAGCGTGTTGAACAACAAGTAAATGATACTATCGAAGCTGGTGCTAAATTAGTGCTTGGTGGGGAGAGAAATGGTGCTTATTATACACCAACGATTCTTACGAATTGCAAGCGCGATATGGACGTTATGAAGGATATGGAAATCTTTGGACCGGTTGTAGCAATTATGGGCTTTGATACGTTAGAAGAAGCAGTAGAAATTGCTAATCAATCTTCTTATGGTCTATGTGGTAATGTCTTTACTCGTGATATGAAAACAGCTGCTAAAGTAGCTGGAATGTTGGAATGTGGTGGAGTTGTTATTAATGGTGCTAGTTTCTATCGTTCATTCGAAATGCCATTTGGTGGATGGAAACATTCTGGTATCGGTAATGAAGGTGTTATGACAACTTTACAAGAAATGTCTAGAGTAAAAACTGTTGTCTTAAAAAATATTTTATAATTTAGGATTTAATATATCGATAGAGATGGGAAATCAAGTCTCATCTCTTTTTCTATGTTGTTCTCATCTTTTTTTCAAATGTTCTATTTTTAAAGCTTAGGCGGATTATCTAAATAGGTGAGAAGGGATTAGTTTTTATTTTTGAGGAAATTTAATAGAGTAATTAGAAAAAAGTGTTCAAATTCTAAAAAAAATTCTATTTTTTATTGACAAATATTATCTATTGATATACAATTAAATCACTGAGCAGTTATTAGTGCCTATTATAACTGTTTAAGTAATTATATTGGGGAATTAGCTCAGCTGGGAGAGCGCCACGTTTGCACCGTGGAGGTCAGGGGTTCGATCCCCCTATTCTCCACCAAATGGAATATTAAATTCAGATCTTATGATCTGAATTTTTTTGTCTTTTACAAATTAGCTTGAGATTATTAATCTTTTGTGATAGATTAAATTTTGTTACAAAGGACTAAAGAGAGTTTGGTAAATATTTTAGTGAGGGGAGAAGAATAGTAATTGATTCATTTGAGCTTTTGTTAGCTAATGCGATTAAGTATTGCGGAAAAGAACATGTTGAGATGTTTGAACGAGAATTCTCCCTTCTTTATCCTTTTACTACCGAAAATATTTCAGGTTATATCAATCTGTTTAATTTGGATAAGTTGCTTACTGTCGGTTCATCAGGGGATCAAGTTTTCAATGCGATTATGAGTGGAGCTAAGGAAATAGATGTCTTAGATGTTAATCCTTATACTAAATACTATTATTATTTAAAAGTTGCTTGTTTATTGGAACTAGAACTATCTGAATTTCTTTTATTTTTGCGATATGAAGATTATCCTAAAGTTTTTAAAAATAATCATGATGCATTTAATTTACCGCTTTATAACAAGGTTAAAGATACTTTACGTCTTTTAGACTATGAGTCGTATCAATTTTGGGATAAATTATTACAAACTTTTCCTCCTTTAACGGTTAGGGAAAGGCTCTTTTATTTTGATGAGGGCCGTACTCATGTGATTAGGGGATGCAATTCTTATCTAATCGATGAAGATAGTTATTTAAATTTGAGAAAAAATGTTTTAGATATAGTCCCTCGCTTTATTCATGATAACGTATTTTCCTGCACGTTAGAGGATAAATACACATCAATTTGGTTATCGAATATCGATACTTATCTTTCTCGTCATTTTGTAAAGAAAATGACCGATCAAATGAGCAAATATTTGCTAGGTGATGGTAAGTTATTGATTAGTTATCTATATCAAACAACTAAAGACACTTCGTATCAAGAAGGGTGGCAATTGATCTATGATTTAGATAAAACTTTTCAGATATTAGAAGACTACCAGGATCATCTTTCTTTAATTTCTTTTGTCGGTGTAGATGGTTTGAAATTCCATGATGAAAAGATAAAAGATTCGGTATTGGTTTATCAGAAACCTAGAAGATAGTCATTAATTTTTAAATTAGTTTTTTCGGGTTAATCGCTATTTGTGTCCTGTTTATTTCTTTTAAATTATGTATAATGACATTAAGGTGATGTTTGTATGGATCAGAAAAAATTTGGCTCTTTTATTGCTTCTTTACGGAAAGAAAAAGGATTAACACAAGCCATGCTGGCGGAAGAATTAGGGGTTACTAATCGGACAGTCTCTAGGTGGGAGAATGGAAATTATTTGCCAGATATTTCTTTATATGAGGAGTTGGCTCGTTGTTTAGGATGTAGTGTTTTAGACCTGATTAAAGGAGAGAAAACTAATGAAACTGTCTCTCCTGAAGTAAGTTCATTAGTTGTGCATACGATTCAAGAAGAGCGTAGGGGAATGAAGAAACGTCGCAAAATCTTCTTAGTTGTTTTGTCTTTACTTCTTATTTTACTTGTCTTTACGCTTTTATATTTTTTACATAATTATAAAAAGATAGCAGCTTATTCTTTTATGGGAGAGAGTGAGCGCTTTTGGTTACATGATGGTTTAGTTCTTTATTCTAATGAGGCTGATTATATTTTTATTTCTGGTATTCAATTACAAGATGGGTATGATGATTTGGATATCTATGATTTTAAAATAGAAGTATTTTTTAATCAGAAGTTGTGGGCTAGTAATTCGCTTAGTTTAGATGGGGTAGATTCTGTGAATGACGAATTAGCAACAATTACTTTTTCAGAAATTGAGCGTCATTATTCTTCTACGTTAGCTGCTTATGAAGAAGATGCGTTTACGGCTTCATCTCTTTCTGATTTTCCTCATCAAATGGAAATTATAATTACGTATTCAACTTGTGAGAACCCAGAAGTAGAAATTAAAGAAAGTTTAAAGATTATACCTAGTCGTCTAGTCGTTAGCGATCAATTTTTTCATAATCGTTATCGAAAAGAAGAGGACCCTTTACTTTATGATGCTAATGGGACGTTGTTTAGACCTTAATCATTGTCACACTTATTTTTTCTAACTGTAAAGCCTATTTCATAAAACATTTGTCTACAGGAAAATCTAATAAATTATAAAGTTTTCTAGTTTTTAATATTTAATATAATCGTACTAAAATTTTCCTATGAAGCTGTTTTCTGAAATACAAAAACATTCCCGTGTTTAACAGGAATGTTCTTTTTTTATTCTACGCTTTTTAATGATTCGATCATATCGATTTTTTTAAGGGCAAAGTAAGAAGTGATACTGACGATAGAGATGAATACGATCATGATCAGAAGAGTGTATAAGTAACTTGGCCATGCGACAATTGGATTAAACATCATGATGTCTTGTTCACATGTCTTTAATACATAATAGACTAAAACATTACCTAGTCCTAAACCAATAATCGTACCAATCACAAATAAGATTATTGTTTCTCTAGTTGTGTATAAATATACTTCCTTATCATAGAACCCTAATACTTTGATACTAGCTAGCTCACGTATTCTTTCACTGATATTAACACTTTCTAGATTATATAAGACAATGAAAGCTAATAAGCCAGCTGAGATAATTAGGATGAGCGCTACATAACTAAAGTTTTTCATGGTTGAATCGAAGGTATCTTTACTGTCAGAAGTAAAACTAATCGAAGAGATACCTGGTATTTCTTTTAAGGTAGTCGCTAAGTCTTTTTCTTCTTTTTCTGTTAAATCTGTCGTTTTAAGGAAAAGAGTGTTGTAGCTATTTTCTTCATTTTCTTCTGATTGTGGTAAATAGAAGTAGTGATTGAAATAGTTTTCCGTAATACCCGTTATTTCTTCTTGATAATCTTTCTTATTTACAGTAAAACTGATAGTGTCTCCCACTTGCTTGTCTAGTAGAGTAGCGATCTTTTCTGTGATAATTACTCCGTTAGTTAAATGGTATTGTTCGTTAGTTTCTCGGTTTTGTAAGCGAATAAAATTTTCGATGTCTCCATAAGGAACGATTACTTGGACATTTTGAGTAGTATCATTGTAGTCAATTTGAATTCTTTCTTGATCGACTTTTAAGATGTCAGTTATTTCTTCTTTCTGTTCTAATTCGTTAATGATTTGTTCTTTTTCTTCAGTAGTACTATTTTCTGTTAAAGTGACTGTCGCTTGATACTGAAAAACATTTTCATATTGATCAGGAACGAGACGTTCAATACAATCTTTTAACCCGAACCCAGCTAAGACTAAAGCGGTTGATCCAGATATACCAATAATCGTCATTAGAAATTTCTTTTTATATCGGAAGACATTACGAATGGTTACTTTGTGTGAAAAGCGTAGTCTTTTCCAGATAAATGGAATTCTTTCTAAGAGAACACGCTTACCATTTTTAGGTGCCTTAGGTCTTAATAATTCGGCTGGAACTTCTTTTAAAGTTTTAATTGAAGTATAAATAGTAGCGCCTAGCGTACAGATTAGAGCAATTAGTGTTCCTTGAATCGCTAAATCGGTTTGGAAACTATTTTGAAAATCAGGAATATTGTAAGCAACATCATACATATCAAATACAATATCGGGGATTAATTTGAATCCAATAGTAACTCCTATAATTGAACCTATTAACGTAGCACTTAAGGCATAGATAATATATTTAGACATAATCGCAAGGCTAGTGTAACCTAATGATTTTAAGGTTCCTATTTGAACTCTTTGTTCTTCGACCATTCTAGTCATTGTTGTTAAACAAACTAAAATAGCGACGACGAAGAAAACAAGAGGAAAAATTTGGGCAATATTTGCTAGACGTAAAGTATCTTGTTCATATTGATATACACCAATATTAGAAGTGATATCTAAGATGTACCAATCACTATCTTCGATTGTTTGGATATTTTCTTCTAGTTCAGCTTTACTAGTTTCTAAAGTTTCTAATGTCGAAGCTAGTCTTTCTTTTTGTTGATCACTAACATTAGGGTTATTTTTGATGTTTTCATACTGAGTTTTAACGGTATTGTATTGCTGTTCTAATGTAGTTTGTTGTTCTCGGATAGGATTAAGTAATTCTTCTTTTCTACTTGTATTTAATCGCTCTGTAATTGTCTGTAGTTTTTCGTTTTCTGTCTCTATTTTTTTATCATAATCATCGGAAAAGATGCTGTCTTCATTATCCAAGTCGACATATAAAATAGAGTAGTAATCGTCTAGAAAATTTTCTTTTGGTGTATATAAGTAATAATCGATTTTACCAGATAATAAATTAGTGGAATCTTTTTCTTGAGAAATATAGATTGGACTTTGGATAAAACCAGTTATGGTTAGTTCTTTCTGTTTTAGATTTCCTTGTTCTACAGTTAATTTATCGCCAATTTTAAAATCTTTTGTTGTTTCATTTTTTTCGATTACGCATTCATTTTCTTGTTGAGGTAGTTTTCCTTCAATTAAGGTTAGGGTATTGATTTTACTGCCCTTATCATAGCTGTATACTTTAACGGCATTTTCTTCTTGTTTTTTGATGATGGTATCAAAACTATGTATGGCTTCCACTGTATAGCCTTCATTTTTTAACTCTGTTACGTCTTCTTCTAAAATTCCTAACTCAGAAATTAATTGAAAGTCATAGAGATTGTGTTCTTGATAGAAATGATTTAGTGTATCTTTCATATCTGGTGAACTTGCTTTAATTCCGGCATAAAATCCTACACCTAGGAGAATAATTAGAACTAAAGAAATATAACGTTTGTAGTTTTTCTTAATACTGATAAAGCTTTCTTTTACTAACATATGATCACCATTCTATCTCATCAACAGGGAGTGGTTTTTCATTGATGGTGATATCTTCTACTTGACCATTTTTGAACTTGATTACTTTATCTGCCATTGGTGCGATTGCGGAATTATGAGTGATGATAATGACGGTAACACCTCTTTCTTGTTGAATTTGTTTTAATAGTTTTAAAATTTGTTTACCGGTCATGTAGTCTAAAGCTCCAGTTGGTTCATCCGCTAATAGTATTTTAGGATTTTTGGCGATTGCTCTTGCGATAGCGACACGTTGTTGTTCTCCACCAGAAAGTTGACTTGGGAAATTATTCATTCTATTTTCTAGTCCTACACTTTTTAAAATTTCTTTAGGATCAAAATGATCTTTACAGATTTCTGTAGCTAGTTCTACATTTTCTAACGCCGTTAGATTTTGAATTAAATTATAAAACTGAAAGACAAAACCAATATCATTTCTACGATAGCGAGTTAATTGTTTTTTGTTGTAATGGGTGATGTTATTACCATCGATAATCACCTCACCGGTAGTTGCGTTATCCATGCCACCTAAAATGTTTAAAGCTGTCGTTTTACCTGCACCACTTGGTCCTAAGATGACGACTAGTTCACTTTTTTCAATTTGGAAACTAGTATTGACTAAAGCATGAATTTCACTTTCTTTTTCACCATAGATTTTGTTTACATCTTTAAATTCAATATAGGACAACCTAATCATCTCCTTGCATTCTATACTTATTATAACACGGGAAATAAGGATAGTAAATTAACGAAGAAAAGTTCTTCTTTGAAAGTTTTCACTCGTTTTATTTTTCTGTCTGTATGTAGTATACACTATAGAATGAATAAACTGGGATAAATTTATTCGACAAAATAAATAGATAAGTAGATAAGCTGATTTTTGTCTTTTTCTAATAGGATTATCTTAACTTTATTATTAGAATTTATAGTAAAAAGATTTTAAAGTTTTTATATTGTTGAATAGTTAAATATGTGAAAACTAGTCTTAGATTTATGTGACAAATAAGAACGTCAAATTTTGACATTATTCGAGAATCTGTGCTATAATAAGCCCCGTTATTGGAGTTGATTAGTATGAATAGTATGAAAAAAGAAGAGGTTGTAAAACAAATAGAAACAAATTATCAGATGTTTTTACAACTAGTTTGGGAATTACGTCAAGTGAAGAATATGACTCTTCGTTCTTTCATAGATAATGTTAGTATTGCCTATGAATTAAAAAGAGAATGTAACGAATTACCTGACATTCAATTAGATAATAGAACGCAAAAAATGTCTATAGCTATCGAACGTTTCTTAAAACTTTATGTTGGGTTATATGATCTGTATTTAGATGTTCAAGAAGAGGATAATGAAACGCTTAAATTTACAGTAGAAGAATATCTTGCTTTACTACGTGATGATAAGAAAAAGGATGCTTACCAACATAATATTCAATTGATTGAAAATCGTTTAGCTAAGATAGATTTCAAAGATTATGTAAAGAAAAAGAAGAAAAAGAAACTTTTATTGGGAAATGACCGTCAAATTGGACAAGTAAAAGGGGATTATTTAACGAAGTTACAGACAGTTCGTAAAAAATTAAGTCGAGATTTAAAACATGGACTTACTTTTAATTTTTATCATAAATATGTGACAGGATATTATTCTCGGTCTTTGAAAGCTATTGAAAAGTCTTTTGTTCGTCACGCAACTTTGGAGCAGGTAACTAGTCCATTAAAAGAAAAAGCTATTCGTAGGGAGAAAAAAGCGATTACTAAGACAGTAGCGCAGTTGGATAAACTTATAAAACCACTTGCGATGATGGAAGTTACTTTTAGAAATGGTGATCGTTTGTCTTTACATGAACTTGATTTGTTGAGTAATGATGGCTATTATGATATGATTAGTCGTTTACCTGATGAAGAAGTAAGAAATGTAGAAAAGCAAATGCGTAAATTGAGTAAAGAACTTAATTATCATGCTTCTTTTAAGAAAAAGAAAATCCAGAAAAAGAAGAATAAATTATCTTCTTCTAAGGCTTTAACTGTTGTTAAAGAAAAGATTAATCATTGGCAAGAAAATAGTAAGTTATATGATAAATGGATGACTATTTCTTCTAAATATAGTTTAGAATCAGAAGCAAGTTATCATTATCGTACTTGTAGAATGATTCAAGAAAATGTTCATCATTTAAGAACAAAAAAGGCACTTCAAATTCAAAAACGTTTAGAAAAGACAGCGAAGATGTCACTTAGAGGTAATGATGATCAAGATATGGATACGATTACTAAACTTAGTGCAAGTTGTATGGAAAAGAAATTAGATAAAGCGTTATATTCTACGAATTTAGATCGGGAAGATAACTATTTGGCTTTACTTGAATCAGCTAGTGAATATATGAATTTCTATCATGAACAAAAGTCATCGCATAAACGTGGATTTGTGGTTAAACTTTCAGCATTTGGTGTAGTTGCTTGTTTATCAATTGCCTCGTTATTTCGTTTAGGGAATGCGAATTCTAAAGAGTTCACTGCTGTAAATGAAAATACAATTGAGACAGATATGGATGAAGATGACTTGACTTTTACTGAATCAGAACTTGAAACTTCTTCCATTCCATTCACTCCATCTTCTAAAATGGTAACAGAAAAAGTTGTTGAAAAAGAAAGAGAAAAAACAAAAGTAGAAGAGAGTGGGGTTTTAGAAAATACTTCTAACGTAAAAGTAGTTTCTAACAATGAATCTAAAGAAGATAGTCTAGTTGAAGCACCATCAGTAGTTTCTAATTTGGAAGTTTCGCCACTTGCTTATTTGGAAGAATTTACTCTTCAAGAAGGAGCTAAAGTCTATTCTAACATTCATATGAATGAAGAAGAGGGAAAGGTACCATATTACGATCAAGATGTTGTTCGTCAGGCTTATAAAGTGGTATTCTTGTTAGATGGTGAAGAATATGATGTTTTACTTTCTGATGTTGAATTATGTCAGCAATATCAAAGCCTTGGTGCTGAAGTAATTGGTTATTTGGCGGTTAATGAGAATTCTAAAGATGTAAACGGGAATGTTAATCCAAGTTTAGTTGAAGGTTTTTATCAAGTAGACGATGTTAAACAACTTGTTAGATAGAGAAAAATAAAAATGATTATGAGAAAAGAATTATCGAATTGAAGTGATAGTTCTTTTTGTTTTTTCGTTCTATTTAATCATTTGGGTGAAACTAGTAACCTTTAATTTACTTAAGTTTTCGTGAAAAATAATTGAAATTTCTGGTGGATTATGGTAATATGTTACTTGTGATTGCCCCATAGCCAAGCGGTAAGGCAGTAGACTCTGAATCTATTATGCGCTAGTTCGAATCTAGCTGGGGCAGCCAATAGTTATGATCCCTTAGTAATAAGGGTTTTCTTTTTGATAAATTTTCTTGTTTTCTATTAGAAAATGGGATAAAATAAGCTTAGTTAATGAAGGAAAAGGTGAAGAAGATGACAGATAAAGAATTAGCAGAATTGATGTTTCCCGATGTTACTCATGATGTAGAGTATTATGAGAAGTTGTATCCAGAGAGAAATTTACCAGAAGGGGCGATTGTTTCTAGGTTTGCGCCAAGTCCTACGGGGTTTGTGCATATGGGAAGTTTGCGTTCAGCGTTTATTGCTCAAAAATTACCTAAGGATACCAATGGGGTATTTTATTTAAGAATAGAGGATACTGATGGAGCACGTACTGTTGAAAATGGAATTCAAGGTATTATCGATGATTTAAAAAATTTTGATATTCAAATTGATGAAGGAGTAATTTCTGAAACTGAAGAAATCGGTGCTTATGGACCATATATTCAAAGTAAGAGAAGAGAAATTTATCGTACGTATGCGAAATCATTAGTGGAAAGAGGACTTGCTTATCCTTGTTTTTGTACGCAAGAAGAATTAGATGAGACAAGAAAGATGCAGGAGTTAAATAAAGAAAGAATCGGTATCTATGGTAGTTATGCAAAATGTCGTTTTCTTTCTAATGAGGAAAGAGCGGAGAGAATCCGTCGTGGCGATAAGTTTATCGTTAGATTAAAATCGCCTGGTGATTTCCGTAAGAAAGTTAGTTATCAAGACTTAGTAAGAGGAAAGATTGAATTCCCAGAAAATGATATGGACATTGTACTTATTAAGAGTGATGGCCTACCTTTATATCATTTTGCCCATGCTATTGATGATCATTTGATGCATACGACTCATGTTATTCGTGGTGAAGAGTGGATCTCTTCCGTTCCTGTCCATCTTCAATTATTTCAAGTATTAGGATTTAAGCCTCCTAAATATGCTCATTTGGGTGTGGTGATGAAAGTTGATGAAAATGGAACTAGAAGAAAACTTTCTAAAAGAAAGGATCCAGAAGCTGCAGTTAGCTATTACCATGAACAAGGAATTCCGGTTCCTGCTGTTAAACTTTATTTAATGACGACAGCAAACTCTAATTTTGAAGCCTGGTGGGAACAAAATCCAACGCTTGGTATCGATGATTTCCGTTTTGATTTTAAAAAGATGAGTGTCAGTGGAACCTTATTCGATTTAGAAAAACTACTTAATATTTCTAGAAATTATATTAGTCGCCTAACTGCAGAAGAAGTTTATCAAGGATGTTTAGCTTGGGCTAAAGAGTTCGATCATGAATTTGCGAAACTATTAGAGAAATATCCTGAATATTCAAAAGCTATCTTTAATATTGAGCGTGAACAAAAGAAGCCTCGTAAGGATTATGAATCTTTCTCTAAGGTAAAATCTCAAGTGTGGTATATGTACGATGAGTATTTTACAGGGGATTTAACCTATGATTTTGGTAAAATCCAAGACCAAGCTGAAATTGCGAAGATTTTATCTACTTATCTTGATAAATACTTTGATGAAAATGATGATAAGGATACATGGTTTGAAAAGATTAAACAGTTATCTACTGAGCTTGGTTATACAACCGATATGAAAGCTTATCGTCAAAATCCTGATTTATATCCAGGAAGTGTAGCGGATGTTTCAACAGTAATTCGTGTTGCCGCAACAACAAGTAGTATGACACCTGACTTGTATGTTCTTTTATCTTTACTTGGAAAAGAGCGTATGAAAACTAGATTTCAAAAATTTATGTAACAGTATGAGAATAAGTCATACTGTTTTTCTTTCAAAAACTTCAAATGTGCGTTATAATGAAAATATCAAGAGGAGGGTATTATGGAGTTAAATAAAGAAAATATCCAAAAGATTGTGGGTATTATTGCTTTTGGCGTTGGCTTTTATTGGCTATTGAATAATCTTGATGGGGTAGGAAGTTTTATTCATCGCTTTTTTCGGTTATTGTTCCCTTTTATTTTGGGTGGTGTTATTGCTTTTATTTTAAATATACCAATGACAAAAATCGAGAAATTTATTAAAAAGAAATTGAAGAGAAAAAAAACGCATTTTCCTGTTCGAACAATTTCTATTACTTTGGCGTTATTGATCTTTTTTGCAGTAATTGTTGCGATTTCTTTTTTATTAATTCCTGAATTGATTGAAAACATTCAATTACTGATTTCTAATATTCCCCAAGTGGTTAGTGATGTTCAGGATTGGGCTCTAAAACTTGCGGATGATTATCCGGATATTCAGAAGCAGATTGAAGCCGCCTTTGAATCTAATGGAACGAGTTTTAATGATTTTATTGTTTCTATTTTAAATCATGTAATTAATGGCTCTTTAAATTTTGTTAGTAGTTTGGTATCAGGATTATTTACTGTATTTACTGCGATAGTATTTGCGATATATATGCTTAATCAAAAAGAGCAATTAGTGGTTGGTAGCAAAAAATTAATGTATGCGTATGTGAAAAAACAACATGCGGATAAAGTAATTGACATGGCTCGTTTAGCGAATCAAACTTTTTCAAAGTTTATTTCTGGTCAATGTGTGGAAGCTGTTTTACTAGGATGTATCTTCTTTGCAGTACTCAATTTACTTGGTTTCCCTTATGCATTAATCATTTCTGTTTTAATCTCAATAACAGCGCTTATTCCTATGTTTGGGGCAATGATCGCGATGGTAATTGGTGCCGTTTTAATCGCAGTTACTAGTCCAATCAAAGCAATTTTGTTTATTATTATCTTCCAGATTATTCAACAAATTGAAAACAACTTTATCTATCCAAAAGTAGTTGGTAAATCGGTTGGATTATCGAGTATGTGGACTTTATTAGCCGTGATTTTAGGTGGTAGTTTAATGGGAATTGTTGGTATGATTATTGGCCTTCCACTAGCATCTATCATTTATGCTATTATCAAGAATGAAACAAATGAGCGCTTAGCTGAAAAAAATATTCGTGTATAAAAAATACAGGTAGTGAATAAATTTCACTCCTGTATTTATTTTTCTTTTAAGACTTCTGTATATACTTGTTTTAATTTTTTTCCGACATCTTTGATGTCTTTTTCTTTGGTTAAAGGGTAGGCATTGTCTACTAATGATGGTAATTTTCCGGTTAGTATTTTTTTAATTTTATCTTCGAATTCGTCTAAATCTTTTGCTTTGTACATATTGATGCCATCTTGAAACCAATCTTCAAAGATCGGAATATCACGAATTAGTGCATTTGTTTTACAAGCACATGCTTCAATAATAGGGATTCCTTCTGTTTCTTCTAGGGTAGGGAATAAGTAAAGGTCACACCCGTTTAATGCTTCTCTAATTGTTTCTCTTTCTACGTAGCCTGCCCAAGTTAAGTTATCTAGCTTTGTATGGACTGCTTTTTTTACTGGTGCGGTTGCGGCTGCTAAGGGGCTATATCCAAACCAGATGAATTTATATTCCGGTAAGCGTTTAGCAAGCTCTACAAAATCGACAATTCCTTTTCTTTCAATATATAATCCGATTCCTACAATTACTTTATCTTCTTTTGTGTAATGATATTTTTTTCTGAAATTCTCCCCAAACTTTTTATCTTTTTTAAAGAAAGTAAGATCAATTCCATTAGAGATGGCTACTATTTTTTTGTCTTCCAGTCCTTTGTAGTTTTGTAGTAATTTTTTAGAGTAAGTAGTGGGAGTGACGATGATATCTCCTAGGGAATAACATTTAATTAACCACCATTTAATTAGTTTAGAAGTCTGTTTCGCAAGAATAAAACCATTTTTGTAATCTTCCTCAGTAGAATGAGCATGATAGACAATCTTTTTTCCTTTTTTCTTGGCTTTTTTGGCAAAAAAATAAGATTTTATAAACCAAGTATTGATGTGTAGAATGTCATAATCTTCTTTTGGATTTAAAGTATAAGGAATGTTTTCGTCTTCTAGGGCGGTCATTTGATGTTTGATGGCTTTTCCTAATCCACTTTTACCAATTGTTTTTAGTCCTTCGGCATATAATAATACTTTCATAGTTACCTCTTTTCTATTTGTGTGTGTTTGTTGAATGACTGAATTCTTCTTGTTGATGATTTTTTAAGTAAGTGTGTAGGATTTCAGTATTAATTTTTCCACTATGTTCAGCATGAATATCTTCAAATTTGTTTTCTTCAGAGTCGTATGATTCTAGAAAAATAAATTCTGTTGATTTTAAATCTTCGTCATAGGTGGAAATTACTTTTTCTTGTTCTTTTGTTATTTGATCGGGTAGATAAATACAAAGTGAAGATACTTTTTCAAAAGAACGGATTTTATAGTTTTCGATGATGATATTGTTTTCTGATGCTAGTTCTTGAAAAAACATAAAATTAGTTTGTATGTCATTTAAAGAAAAGGTTAGTCCAAAGGAGTGGCGTCGCAAGTAATCATCCTGTTTTGAAAATTCTTGTAGATATTCGTAATGATTATTGTAAATGTCATTACGTTTGATGAATCTTGTTTCACCATTTGGACTAATGACTAAGTATATGTAAGTGTTTAGCATGATATTCTCCTTTTTATCACGATATTATTTATTTTCAAAATATTTTTGCATATTTTTAAATGTCATGATAGATAGTTGTTGAATTGTTTCATTAAACAGTTTAATGTCACCAATTTCTAATGGACTATTTTGATAATCTGTATTAATATTGATTTCTTCAATGATAGAATAATAAGATAGTTTTTGACTTTCATTAATATTGATTGGTGGATAATTATTTTTAATTAATTCGTAATTTATAATGAGTCTTGCTACGCGGCCATTTCCATCACTAAATGGATGAATATTAATAATTGCCATGTGTAGTCTTACGTCTCGTTCAAATACAGTTAATTCTTGCCACTCATTTTCATATTTTTGCTTTAACTCATTCATTCTACTGGTTACAAGAGAAGGTAGGGTAAAATTTATTTCGTTGCCATTACTATTAATTAAATAATTTTCATGTTCTTTATAGTTTCCTGCATTTTCTATGATGCCGTTACCGATGATTTGGTGTAAGTTTTTGATTATAGTGATAAGGTCTATCTCTTTATTTAATATTTCGAAAATATACTTAAAAGCATTTTGATGATTTATTGTTTCGTTGATTTCTCTTTGCTTAGTTTTGTCTACTATGTTTGTTAAATTATAAGTATGATTTAGAATTTTTTTCGTATCATTTAAAGTTAAAGTCATATTAGTTCCTTCGATACGGTTAGAGTGAAAAGTGAATAGGGTTCCAAATTCATCAATCAAATAGTTATAGTATTGTTTTTTTAATGGATCACTAAAACTAGCAATTTTATTTTGAATTTTAGCTAAATCAAATATTCTATCTAACATGAATGCCTCCTAATATTATAGATAAGTTGGATGTAAATTAAAATGTAGTTTTTTCATTACCATTATATCATAATTACAATGTTTTTAATTGTTATTTTGTTAGCAGTATATATAATGCCAAAAAATACCAGTATTTCGATATTCGTCTATAATAAACAAAAAAATATCGGTTTTTCCGATATTTCTCTATGTTCCAGTTAAAGAACTTAATCCTAATTTGGTGATCTGTACGGGATACCCGTTATATACACAAAAAAATATCGGTTTTTCCGATATTTCTCTATGTTCCAGTTAAAGAACTTAATCCTAATTTGGTGATCTGTACGGGATACCCGTTATATACACAAAAAAATATCGGTTTTTCCGATATTTCTCTATGTTCCAGTTAAAGAACTTAATCCTAATTTGGTGAT
>OGQX01000705.1_pt1 | contig 36050 bp, 36 predicted proteins | sample 1553291 | NCBI WGS metagenome assembly OGQX01 (sample SAMEA2580030, study PRJEB22360) | human gut metagenome | biome: human gut; feature: human-associated habitat; material: faeces | place: Denmark | collected 2008/2010
AACACCAGCCTTCCAAGCTGGATACGTGGGTTCGATTCCCATCACCCGCTCTTTTAAAGAAACTGTTTATCCGGTTTCTTTTTTTATGCTCTTTTTTATGAATATCCTGTCTCATACCACGTAAAAAGGACGGCTGCATCTGCAGTCGTCCTTTATATCATGTATGGGTAATAAAACTCGCTTAGAAGAGATCTACACTTCCAAAGAACTTGTCATTGATTACATAATATGCCTTGTACTCTTCTGGCTTTACATAAATATTTAATGTCTTAATGCATCCGGCACGATGTCCCTCAGCTACAAACTGTTTCTTTACCTTATCCTCAAGTTCTCCAAGATTTGCAGCACTCTGCTGATACTGAACAATGATTTCGGTCTTTGCCGGCTGTTTTTCTTTCTTTGCCTTTGTAGCAGCCTTTGCTTTCGTTGCAGCTTTCTTCACAACAGGTTCTGCCTTCTCAACAACAGCCTTTGTTGTTGCCTTTGCAACTTCTTTTGCCTTCTCTTCTACAACTTCTGCTTTCTTTGCTGCTGCCTCAGCAACATCCCCGACTTTTGATTCTACCTTTTTTGTAGCATCCTTAACCGCATTTTTAACTTCTGTCTTTCCCTCTGGTGTCTTCATCAGCTTCACGTCAGAAACTGCTTTGTTTAACTTCTTCTCCTGCATAACGATTCCTCCTAACCAGAATTATTCACATACTAAAAATTTTTCAATTGCATCAAGCGCTGCTTCTTCATCGGCACCCTCCGTCACAATATCAACCGACATTCCATCGGATGGATTAAACGCCATAATTCCCATAATGCTCTTTGCATTAATTCTGCGGTTATCGCTCTCCAACATAATATCGCTGTTGAACTGACATGCTACCTGAACAAGTTCTGCGATTGGATTGTCGTGTCCTTCTGACACATTAGAAACGATCACATTTTTCTTACTCATACGCTCTCCCTTTCCAAAACTGTATAACTCATTCTCAAATATATCTCACTTATCCAGGAATTGCAATATACGAACTTTATTTCTGTTAAATCTTCACGAATCATCCATAAAACCTTGTCCTTAATTGTTCATTTTTACAATGAAAATTAACGGTCCAAATAAGTAAAGAAAATGTATCCTGCTTTCCGGAACCAGTCATCCGCATCTTTATAACTTTTTGACCTCGTGGAATGGGTCTGCGGATCATAATAATAAATGCTTCCAGAGGAATATCCCGTCACTAATACGGCACTGTCTGTTCCGGTCATTGCAAATACCGGGCTGCCCTTGCTGACATAAAACAGAATCTCCTCTACTGTGCAGCCGGATATATCAAGAACAACTGAATCTTTTAATGTATTTTCAATCGCGCTTTTCGGGGTCCCTCCATTGTCAATCAGTTCTTTTACACTGAGCCCGTTTCCTCTGTAATTAAGCATGGCACTGACCGCCTGAACCACGGATGATGAACTCTTATCCGCATCGTTTACTTTCAGGCTGCTAAATGCCGTCTGTGCCGATTTACGCGCACGCATCCATACATACTGCTGCTTGGAATCCACCACAACTCCCATATGATTATTGGCGCAGACGATGGCATCCGCGATCTCATCGGTTGCAAGCAGCACATCACCTTTTTTGTACACATAAAAGTATTCCTGCGACTCCTTATTTTTCACAGAAACGTCACGCGGATTTTCGAGTAAAACAGATTTGGAAGTCAGCATTTTAATTTTGGATGCATCCGCCCCGTTTTTCATCACAAGCTGGTACTGTGTTTCCTTGCGATCTGTCACGGTTGATCCCACGGTAACTTTTTCTTCCGTGTCTCCCTCACGGTTCATGATCGCATCGGTTCCTGCAGCCACATAATGTCCGCCGGACTTTTTGATCAGATGAATGGTAATTGTATAATCCTCCACCGAAATGGAACCGATACTTCCCCTGGACGGTTCATACGTCTTTAAGATACTGTGTGAATTTTCGGAAGTATCCATGATGGTTAAATTTTTCATCGGGAAAACCGTATTTCCCGCTGCTGCAACCATCACCTTATCTTTCTTTGCTGCTCCGTAAATAAAATCTTCATCGATAAACCCAAGCGGAAGAATATACGCTCCCTTTTTTGCCTTGATATCATAGACAGAAGCATTTTTCAAATTCATCAGGTGAATCACATCGCTTTTGTATTCTTTGTCGCTGTCTACCCATGCAAAATACTGATTCGATTCCGACACTTTATAACAGCTTTCTTTCAGATCTTTCACAAGCACTTCCGGAGTCCGCTTGTCCGTATCTATACTGTAAAGTTTCTGATCCATGATCAGGTAAAATGTCCCCTTTTCGTTCACATACATTAACTGCCCCATCTGTGCTTTGAGTATTTCATAGGAAACATCCGACGGGATAAAAATTTCTTCCTCTATAGTGTGTACCAGACCGTCATAATGATATACTGCCGTGCCCACTTCGCCTTCATGATCCCCACGGTTCATATATCCATATACAACAAAATCAATACTTCCCGCTTCATCCACACGGGCAATTTTGATATCATGCTGATTCCAGTTATCCCTCGCATTGATCCCCTCTGCCCCAAGGAAACTGAATACCTGTACAATCTTATTGTTTACACGGTCAAAGCACCAGAGTTCTCCCTGCTGTACAAACGCGATCACATCTCCGGTCTCACTTACAGTATATTCAATATTTTTGTCACGTATGCCAAGCTGGATCTGATTATTATCTGTAATAAACCGGTTTTCCCCACGGAAAATCTGATTTAAAGTACGCTCAAAATTTAAGACATACATACGGGATTCTGTCATACGCAGACGATAATATTCTTCCACATTATAATACTCGGTTTCCCCGCCGGTTCCTTTGGTGGTCACCACATACCGGAGTGTGATCACATCATAGGAATCATTGATTTCCTTGAAAGATGCCTCGAGTTCTCCCATCTGCTCCGGTTTTAAATCTGCCCAGGTAATCTGGTTTAAGGTACAGCTTAAATCCACATAATTGAGCGTGCTGGTATCACCTGTTGCCGCGTCCATATATTTCGGAATAAATTTATTTGCATCATCCCGGAATGTATATTCATGAAACTGCAGTGCAAAATCCATACATGCCTGAGTATCATCGTTTTGTGTCTGCATCAGCCGGGTGTAATACCGGATCTTATTTTTTCCTGAAGCAAGAATAACAATCAGTTCATATTCTTCCCCTTTTCCGAGAATATTCTGGATTTTCAGGTTTGCAGAGATTTCATTATTTTTTTCTTTGATCTCCTGTGCATTTCCCTTTGCAACCAGCCGGGAATCATCAAGACTCCGGATTTCATAAGCAATGCCTCTGATTTTTTGTCCATATGTATTAATTTTCAGCGGAAGCAGTCGTGTATGGTCTACCGGCACAATTCCATCCCGCATCTTTGTAATATTCATTTCCGATACGTATCCGTGCAGCTGTGCCACGCTGTTATTTCCTTCATAAAACTGGACGATGGGAAGGGTTGCCTCCTTCATCGCCGTTGTCATATCTTTATTATCCTGATTGGTTATGATACTGAAAACAATCAGTGCTGCCAGAAAAAGCCCTGACAGCACCACTGGTTTAATTACTTTCCTGTTCATTTATCTTTTCCTTCTTACTATGGCTGTAATTTCCGCCGTTACATCCATCTCCTGCATCTGCGATGCCGGCAGCGCCGTTTGCACATTTCCGCCCCAAACAGCACACCGATCATACTGCAAAGCCACGGATTCCCACATTCCCGTTCCTGTGTTGTCATAGTTTCTCCGGCGATAGAAGCCGGAACCATTTCAAAATATGATGCCGCCTGCATGTTTCCTTCGATCCGGTTCTCTTTCTTTTTCTGCACTTCGGACAGCTTCCGGTAAATTCCATCAATTTCCATCTGTATCATCAGGCGGTCCGGTTCCTCATCGTAGATGCGGCTTCCCTCATATTCCAGCTGGTCAAGCCTCTGTTCCACCAGCTCCATGATCTCTTTTGTCTCTGCCGGATAGTACTGTTTCATTCGTTCCATATCTTTTTCATATTCCATCTCTGTCAGATACATACTCTGCATCGGATATGTCATATAAAACGGAATCTTTGGGTAAAAATCGTTTGAATAATCCACTTGCATGCTCCATCCTGTCATCATTATAGACTATGCCATGCAACGGTTTTTGTGCTTATTTTCCTACTATTTTTAAGCATATCTGCTCGTATTCCGGATAATTTTTGTGCCGCATTTCCGTTTCCAGTACTCCCTGTGCATTCTTATGGAAATGATATAAATTATACACACCCTTACGGTAGGCATAGTCCTCTCCATTATCCTGAAAATGATCGTAAGAAGCCTCTCCCGGAGTTGTCAGCAGATACAGCGTACGGTACGGCTTTTCTCCAACATACGCCATTTTTTCATACATCGGGATCATCGTTCCTTCTTTCAGGTACATCGGGCACAAATCAATCGGTGCATCCCGCAGGAAATACTTTCCTCCGGTAATTTTCTCTCCGGTCCAGTAATCATACCACTCCCCTTCCGGCAGATACACCATTTTCTTCGTGGCTCCCTGCTCCAATACCGGGGCAACGAGGAGATTTTCTCCTACCAGGAACTCTCCATTGAGGTTATAGGTTTCCGGATCCTTTGGATAATGTAGAACCAGAGGACGCATAACCGGAAGTCCAGTCTGTTCTCCCTGATAAAACAGATCATACAGATACGGAAGGAAACGATAACGCATCTTTACATATTTTCGATAGATTCCCACCACCTGATCATCAAACTGCCACGGCTCCTGTCTGCGTGTTCCCTGACAGGAATGATTTCGAAACAGCGGAGAAAATACGGCAGCCTCGATCCACCGGGTCAGAAGTTCCGGGGTCGTATCCGCACCGAATCCGCCAATGTCGGTTCCGGCAAACGCAAATCCGCTCATACCGAGATTACACAGCTGCGGCACCATCATCTGCAGATGCGACCACAGACTCTGATTATCTCCGGTCCACACGGTCGCATATTTCTGTGTTCCTGCATACGCTGCACGTGTGATAACAAACGGACGCTTATCGGAAAGTTTCTGCAGTCCCTCAAAGGTCGCACGGCTCATATAATGTCCATATACATTGTGCATTTCCGCATGATTTGTCGTACGCTCCTCATCATGAAATACAACATCCTGCGGCAGCCCGCCACGGAAACTTGCCGGCTCATTCATATCATTCCATACACCGTCCACACCGATGTCGACCAGAAACTTATGGTGTTTTCCCCACCAGTCGCGTACTTTGCGGCGTCCAAAATCCGGATAATTTGCATCTCCCGGCCAAACCTCATTGACATAGGTAGTTCCCTGTGTATCAGTCGCAAAATATCCGTTTTCTTCGCCTTCTTTACACATAAAATAGTCCGGATCGACTTTGGTTCCCGGATCAATGATCGTAACCGTTTTAAAGCCCTGTTTTTTTATTTCCGCAATCAGATCCCCAGGTTTTCCGTACTTTGCATCATTCCATGTAAACACACGATACCCATCCATATAATCAATGTCAAAATGAATGGCATCACACGGAATATCCAGATCACGGAAATGTTCTGCCACATCACGGATATCTTCTGCGCACTGATAGCCCCAGCGGCTCTGCTGGTATCCAAGCGTCCATCGCTGCGGCAGCGGTGTCCGCCCGGTCAGATATGTATATTCTTCAATCAGATCCGTCAGTTTTTCTCCACCCAGGAAGTACATATCCAGATTGCCATCATCCGCGCCGTAAAAATAATATTCCGGATTTTCTTTGCCCAGATTGAGATAGCTGTGGAACGTATTATCAAAAAACATGCCATATACGTCATTCTTTTTCTTGCAAAAGAGCACCGGAATCGACTTGTACAGCGCATGATAGTCCTCATTGTGTGCCTGTGGAATATCGGAATTCCAGTTCTCATACTCATAATTTTTTTTATTCAGGAATCCGGTCTTATCACCCAAACCGTAAAAATCATCCCCCTCGTCCAGATCAAACATCATCTGTACCGGATAATCATGTGCGCCCAGATTCGACGTATCATGCCCTTCCGACTCCAGAATCTGTTTCATCTGCTCACTGACTTCCCCGCAAACACTTCTGCCCTGCCGGTGTGTCCGGACAAGCGGAGTCCCGTCCGGTCTCGTAATCACCATTTCCAGATTTTCTCCAAACTGCATCCGAATCTTATCGGTTGCAATTACCAGATCTTCTCCTTTTTGCTCTGCCGTCAGTTCTGTCGCAACCGCCTTGTCTCCATCAATGGCCTTAGAATAATGTTCCTTTGTTCTGTAAGGCACAAAAATATTGACAATATCATCCCTTATGGCTTTCACCACCAGTTTTTGCTGTTCATACTGCACACAAATCTCATTTCCATCCTGTCGGAAGGACATAATTTTTCCTGCTGTACTCATTGTTTCCCCTTTCCGTTACTCTGTTTCCTGCGTTGTTGCATCCGGTTCCTGATCGGTAACATAGTCTGAACTGACATATCCTTTTTGTCCGTTATATTCTGCCTGCACCCATCCGTTTTCTTCTCCCAGCAGTGTCAGCTTCGTTCCCGTCACGAGAACGGTAAGAATTTCACTGTCTGTATTCGGCTCTGCACGGAAATTTACGCCATCCGTGCTTGTCCATACACTCTGTCCGTCTTCGTCCAGCGGCTGTTCCGTTACCGGTGGCAGATTGCTGTTGTCTGCCGGCGGTGCATTATTTGTGATTTCCGTTTCCGGTGTCTGGTTTTTCCCTGCATTCCGCCCATGAAGCCATACGATAAGTGATATAATTCCTGCGAGCAGTGCTGCGCAGATTATGGCAAAAATAATTCTGGCAATAATAACGTCTTTTCTGTGACTTGCTTTCATGATCGTTGTCCCTCCCCTTCATCTTCTGTACATATAATTGTGGTTTTCCCTGGATCTACCTTGTCTTTTTCCAAAATCAGTTTTCCAATCTTATCCGCCCGGATGATTCCGCCGGAAGGATTGAGCACACTGTCCACGGTATTTACAATCTGTGCATCCACCGTGGAATACTCAAATGCCAGTGTCGTATTAATCAATTTACAGTTCACCATTTTCAGATTTTCTATATAACACATGCCCTGCAGGCTCTCAATCGTACAGTTGACAAGTGTAAGATTTCTGGCATTCCATCCCAGATATTCTCCCGAAATAAAACTGTCATACACAGTAACATGATTGCTGTTCCAGAATGCATCTTTGGAAAGCATGCGTGCATGATGGATCTCCATGTTTTCCACACCATCAAATGAATAATTTCCAACCAGTTCAAAATGATCCAGCTGCATATTTTTACAATTCATGGCAAAATAATCCCCGTGCGCCTGCACATAGGACAGGTTTACATCGGTACAGTTCCAGAGGGTTTCCTCTGCATTCGGGAAATTTACATTGGTCAGGGTTACTCCCCTGCAACGGCGGAAATTTTTTGGTGCTTCTACAATGGAATCTCTTACCGAAATATCATCGGTATACCATACCCCGGCCCGCGCCATGTCAAACCAGGTACATTCCTTTACATCGACATGTTTGCAATACCAGAGCGGATATTTCCACCGGAACAGACAATTATCCAGATAAAGACTGCTGCTCTCCTTCAACGGGGATTCCCCATCCTCAAACACACTGTCATATACCGCCAGATTTTCAGACTGAAACAGTGCGCGTTCTCCTGTTAATTTCTGCTGACGAAGCACCTGCCGTGCCGTGTCAAATTTATCGTTACTCATTTTTTATTCCTTCTTTTTCAGCTTGTAATGATTGGGTCTGCTAGTTATTTTACCACGAGATCACCGGAACATTCAAGTATGCTACTCTAACAAAAGCTCCTCGACCGTGACAAACGAATATCCCTGTTTCTGCAAGGTATCTATGACCGTAAATGCCGCCTGTACAGATGACGCCGAAGCATCGTGAAGCAGAATAATATCCCCCGGCTTAGTATCCTTTAAAACTCTCTGAACCACAGTATCCGCATCGGTCGTTGCCCAGTCCCGCGGATCTACATTCCACAGTACTTCGATCAGATTTACCTGCGCATCCAGTTCCTTCTGCCAGCATCCGTAAGGTGGACGGATATATCCTGCATATTCTCCCGTCACATCATAAATCGCCTTCTGTGTTTTTTCAATCTGCTGCAAAGTGCATGCCGTTCCCACTTCCTTAAAATTAACATGTTTATAAGAATGAACACCGATCAGATGTCCGTCATCATGCATCCGTCTGACGACATCCGGATACTGTTTTACCTCTTCTCCCAGCAGAAAAAAAGTGGCTTTTACACCACGTTTTTCTAATCCGTCCAGCAATTTCGGTGTATATTCCGGATTCGGCCCGTCATCAAAGGTAATTGCAACTGTTTTCATTTCTTTCTCCACTTTCTCCGGCTGCAGTGTCATTGTACTTACAACAGCCGCTGCGTTTCCAATGCTGTATGACAGGAAAAGAAACAGTGCATACCCCACATATCTTTTCCATTGTTTTTTGTCTGCCATTTCATACCACACAAATTTCCTGCTTAGTATATCGTATGAACTTAATCATAAAAAATATGTTGTCCTTATTCTGAATCATAAGTTTCCCTGCTGATGCCCTCCCCGAGCATCATCCGTTCCTCATGCTGCATTTCTTTTTCCCGGATGGCGCGTTCATAACCGGTCAATGCTGCAAACGGAGAAAACTGTGCGGCCCGGTCTTCCGATGGCATCTGCGGATGCTTTTTCGAAACCGGATGCGGCAGATCTATGATGTCATCATAACGATGCGTATTTTCCAGCCGGTTCATGCCCGATGTCCTCCAATCTGTCCGTTGCGCTGCCGCATGGTTGCCCCTTCTTTGAAATTGGTTCCTTTTAAAATGGCATTTTTCCCATAACGCTGCTTAATGGAAAGCATGGCTTTCTGCATCTGTTTTTCCTTCTGCAATGCCTGCTTTTGTGCCTTCTGTTCCTCGGTTTCTTCCGCAAAATCAAACAGGCTCATCTGCTCGTAAGTCTGTTCTTTTTGTGCCTCCTGCTCTGTGCGTACATGGCATGCCGTAACATAGATCCTGCGGATCAAAAGATCCGGATTTATAATTCTGTCATATAATTCCAGTGTTTTTTCTACTACCGTAATGGCAGAAGATGTATGATTTTGCAAATTTGCCGTCCCATGCGCATGCTTTGGAATCTTTCTTCCGTAACGATCCGTAGTCACTTCCCCGTGATATCTTTTTGCCCGCACCGGGTCTGTCAGATTTTCGATATCATAGCCAACCGTCAGCACTATCTGATCCGTCACGAATCCATGCTCCACCAGATCTAGTACCAGCTGGTCTGTCATTTCCTGCACAACAATCCTTGCTTTATCTGCCGGGTACGGACACTGCAATACCTGTCCCGATCCGGAACTGTTCGCCTGCGGACGATACGCTTTGATCTGTGCAATCGTGCACGGTTCGTACCCCCAGGCATGATCAATCAAAAGTTCTGCATTCACACCAAACAGTTTGTAAAGCAGATCTTCATTATAATAATCTGTTTCTTTTCCGATGGAGCAGCGCGCCACATCTCCCATGGTATACATTCCGTTTTCTGCCAGTTTCTTCGCATATCCCGGTCCGACACGCCAGAAATCCGTGATCGGCCGGTAGTCCCAAAGCAGTTTCCGGTAACTTTTTTCATCCAGCTGGGCAATGCGCACACCGTTTTCATCCGCATCGATGTGCTTTGCCACAATATCCATTGCGATTTTGCACAGATACAGGTTGGTTCCGATCCCGGCAGTGGCCGTGATCCCAATGTGATCCTGCACATCCAGAATGATAGTCTGCGCCAGCTGATAAGCTGTCATTCCATAGGTTTTCAGATAATGTGTCACGTCCATAAACACTTCATCAATCGAATATACATGAATATCTTCCGGCGCCACATATTTCAGATATATATCATAGATCCGCGTACTGTATTCCACATAAAGTGCCATCCGCGGAGGTGCCGCAATGTACGACAATTCCGGCTCACCGGTTTTTCGGCTGCGGTTTACCTGTTTTACTTTCTGAACCACTTCAAAAAGCCTGGCCCTTCCCGGAATCCCATATTTTTTCAGGGATGGAGAAACTGCCAGGCAGATGGTTTTTTCCGTGCGGCTTTCATCTGCCACCACCAGATTGGTGGTCAGCGGATCAAGTCCACGCTCCACACATTCTACGGATGCATAAAATGATTTCAGATCAATTGCGATATACTGCGGCATACCTTTCCTCTCCCCAAACAGACATTCGTGTATGCTCTCATTATATCAAAATCCGATAAGATTGCAACGCTATTTACATTCCGTCACAAACACTTCACATTTCTCTAAAATCAGCTTATTTTCAGCATTTGTTCGTTTTTTATTTGATAAAAGTACCTTTTTTGCCGGAACTTCCCAATCCAGTTCTATGGTATCTGTTCCAAAATTTGCCGCTACCAGAACCCGGCGCCCCTGCAGGATGCGGTAATATGCCATTACGTGATCTGCATTCTCATATGCCGGCTCAAATTTTCCATAAGTAAACAACTCCCGATATTCCCCAGATTTGCGCAATGCGATAAGTTTTCTGTAATAATGCAGAACCGAATCCGGCTGCCCTTCCTCTTTTTCCACATTGATCACCGGATAATTATCATTGACTTTCAGCCATGGAGTTCCCGAGGTAAAGCCCGCCTGCGGCGCATCCTTCCACTGCATCGGCGTCCGTGCATTGTCCCTGCTCATAACCGAACATACGGCAAGTGCTTCTGCATCCGAAAGTCCGGCCTCACGCGCCACCCTGTACTGGTCTTTGGTACTGATATCATCGAATTCATCCACACTGTTCCATCTGGCATTCTGCATGCCAATCTCCTGCCCCTGATAGATAAACGGAATTCCACGCAGCAGAACACTTACTGTACCAAGCATCTTTGCCCCGTCCGCATTTTGCGCATAATCCGGCAGAAAACGGGAAACGCCGCGCGGCTCATCGTGATTTTCAATGATATTTGCCTCGAACCCGACATTCTGTACCCGCATCTGGGAATCTGTGATTGCTTTTTTCCACGCATCAAAAGAAATTGGTGGCGCATCGTACCATCCGTGTTCCCCGTCACTGAGCATATGGGCGCTGAAATCAAAAATTGTAGAAAAATGTCCATTTTCTCCAATAAAGTCCGGCAGGTCTTCCACCCCAATGTTAAATACTTCCCCTACCGTAAATGCATCCTTTTTAGCAAATGTATGATTCTTTAAATCTTCAAGCAGCTCATCGACACCTTCTACATTTTCGACCATACGCCAACAGCTTGCCAGTCCATCGTCACCATCCGGCTCCATATCCGGAAATGCCAGATCTTTTTTAATATTGATGATCGCATCAATCCGAAAACCTGCCAGTCCTTTGTCCAGCCACCAGTTGATCATCCGGTAGATTTCTTCCCTCAGTTTTGGATTTTCCCAGTTTAAATCCGGCTGCTCCTTTGCGAACATATGGAAATAATATTTGTCCGATCCCGGTACCGGCTCCCAGCAGTTTCCCCCGAAATAAGAACGGTAATTGCTCGGTGGATTTCCATTCTTTCCCTTCCGGAAATAAAAATAATCGGCATACGGTCCGTCCGGATCCGCCAGTGCTTTCTGAAACCATTCATGCTTGTCGGAGCAGTGATTGACAACCAGATCCATAATCAGATACATATCTCTCTTTTTGGCCTCCGCAAGCAGTTCGTCGAATTCCTCCATCGTTCCGAATTCTTCAGCGATTGCATAATAGTCCGAAATATCATAGCCCTGATCCACAAACGGGGACTTATAGATTGGAGAAAGCCAGATAATGTCAACTCCCAGCTCCTTTAAATAGTCCAGTTTGGAAATAATGCCCCGCAGGTCACCGATCCCATCTCCGTTTGTATCGCAAAAACTCTTTGGATAAATCTGATATGCCACCTTGTCATGCCACCATTTTTTCTGCATGTCCATGTCCTCCTTCGCCTGTATCTCCATGTCCTTTGACAATTTGTTTCTGTAACATTATACTGTCATTATAGTTTGGAATTTCAAAATTATCTTGCATAATTCTTACTTTTTATAACACAATACTGCTCTCATAAGACAAAGGAGAATTTTCCATGAAACGGTTACAGACACTTGCCCTTGAACAGAAAGAAGATGCCCGTCACGGTGACGCGACCTTCCCCATACAGAAATATATCACTTCTTTAAAGCCGGATTATCCGGTCATAACAACGCACTGGCACGAAGAGGCTGAATTTACACTCATCACCGAAGGAGATGCCAACTACCAGATCGACCTTACTTCCTACGCTGTGGAAAAAGACGATCTGATTTTTATCCCGCCTCTGCTGCTGCACTCGGTCTCCCGCGGACAGTCTGCGCTTTACCAGTCCGAAACCTATGTGTTTCACATGAACTTTCTCGGTGGAAATGCGACCGATATCTGCTCCACCCGTTATCTGATGCCACTGACCAATGAAGAACTGTCGGTTCCCTGTCTGATCCGTCCAACCCATCCGGCTTATGTATCTCTGCGCAAAATTTTTGCACAGATCAGTTCTCTCTTTGCAAATCCGGTTGAGGGATACGAACTGGCCATTAAGGCATTACTGCTGCAGGTTATTTTCCTGCTCCTGCAGAACCGTACCCCGGACGGGAAACGATCTGTCGACACCGCAAACGCCTCTGAAAAATTAAAAACCGTACTGGACTATATCCATCTGCACTATGCCGAGCCGCTTACGGTTGCCGGTCTCGCTGCCCAATGCTATTTCAGCGAATATTACTTTATGCGTTTTTTCAAAAAACACATGAACATGACCGTAGTGGAATACCTCAACAATCTTCGATTGGAAAAGGCTGTAGAACTGTTTGAACAGGGAAACACCTCCATTTTGGAAGTCTCTCTCGCCACAGGATTCCACAACCTTTCCTATTTTCATAAAGTTTTTAAACGGAAATTCCACATGACGCCCAGAGAATTTCTAAAAAAACTATCATCTTTTTAAAAGCCCGTCACAAAAAGCCCGATATTTAATGCTGTAACTACAATTGCAATTACCCAGAGAACCATTTTAAGTCCGGTACTGTTTGCATACTTTCCCATCACTTTTTTGGACGAGGTAAGATAAATCTGCGTAAAAATAGTGATCGGAAGCTGTACTGCAAGAAGCATCTGGGAATAAATCAATCCCTGAAACGGAGACCGGATCAGCAGAATGATAAGCGCTGCCGGAATCATCGTAATCAAAACACCCTGTCTGGTTTCTTTCGTCGCAATATCATAAGGTTTATTAAAAATTCCGGAAAAAATCGTTCCTCCCGCCATCCCTGCGGTAATACTTGAAGAAAGCCCGGCAAGTAAAAGGGCAATGGCAAAAATCACCGTTGCTTCATTTCCAAGCAGTGGTGTCAGCATATTTCCCGCAGTCGTCAGATCATCCACCTGGTTTTCCCCTCTCTGATAAAACGTCGCCGCCGCCATGAGAATCATGGCGCTGTTAATCGCCCATCCGATGATCATGGAAAACAGCGTATCCTTAAATTCAAATTTCAATTGTCTCTGAATCACCGCTTCTTCTTTCAGATTCCACTTCCGGCTCTGAATGATCTCCGAATGTAAAAACAGATTGTGCGGCATGACAACCGCGCCAAGCACACTCATGATAACCGGCATCGCATGCGATGGAAATACCGGTTTTACCCATCCTGTGGCGGCAGCTCCCCAGTCAATTTTCACCATACAGATTTCAATTAAAAAGCAAAAACCAATCAGAGAGACAAAAAGCATGATCAGTTTTTCGATCCTTTTATATGCATTGATAAATTCACAGAACAAGGCCACGACAAGGATCAGCATGCTGCCCACTTTAATCGGAATGTGGAACAGCATCTGCAGTGCAATGGCACCCCCTAAAATCTCTGCCATCGCAGTCGCAATGGCTACTGCCGTTGCAAGAATCACATTCTTCAATGTCCTGTTTATGTAACGGCTTGCTGCCTCGGACAGACACAATCCCGTCACAATCCCCAGATGTGCTGCATTGTGCTGTAAAATAATCAGCATAATCGTTGAAAGAGTTACCATCCAGAGCAGGGTATATCCATACCCCGATCCGGCTGCAATATTGGATGCCCAGTTTCCCGGATCAATAAACCCGACTGGTACCAGCCGGCCGGGGCCGATAAACTTCAAACTATTTAAATTGTCTTTTTTTTCTTTCCTGTTATTTTTATTCATACATCAGAAATCCTTTCTTTTCATACTATTCACGCAGTTAGTTTTAACTAACTGTATAATACACAAACATTGAACTTGTGTCAATGAAACGGCATTTTATTCCCGTTTTTTTATGCATAATTATTATTGACATGCGCACCAATATATCATAGTATTTATTTATGTTAGATATAGTTTTCAATACTACATTAGTTAGTTTTTATTTACACATTGTAAGAAAGGAGATTTTACCATGCAATTAACAATTCGGGAACCCGGAAGCGCCATCACACATTTTATCGGTTGCCTGATGGCTTTGATCGCAGCCTCACCACTTTTAATAAAAGCTCACGGAAATACAACCTATATGCTTGCCATGACCATTTTTGCCACAAGCATGGTTTTATTGTACGCAGCAAGCACCATTTATCACAGTATCTGTCATGTATCTGCTAAGGTACTCCGGAATTTTCAGAAGCTTGATCATATGATGATCTTCGTTCTGATTGCCGGATCTTATACCCCTGTCTGCATGATCATCTTAGGCGGCAGAATTGGATATACCCTTCTGGCTCTTGTATGGGGAATTGCAGTGGCAGGAATCATTGTCAAAGGACTCTGGATCACCTGTCCGAAATGGTTTTCTTCCATCATTTACATTGCCATGGGCTGGACGTGCCTGCCGGTATTTGCCCGGCTGTGGACGGATCTCCCGCATGCCGCATTTGGCTGGCTTTTAGCGGGCGGCATCATCTACACCATCGGTGGTGTAATCTATGCTCTGAAACTTCCGGTATTAACGCACTTCACAAATACTTCGGCAGCCATGAAATTTTCCATCTGTTCGTGATGGGTGGAAGTGTCTGTCACTTTATCTTTATGTATCATTATGTAATATGATCATTTATTTTCTGTCACGGTTCGCAGGTCTCCCTGCGAACCGTAACTATTTTTCCACTTTTGTGATCTGCTCTGTGGTGCAGTCATAAACATATTCTATTACCGGATCTTCTTCGGAACCGGACAGTTTCTCTGAACTTACTGCAAATGTTATCTTCTTTGCAGTAAATTCTTCCGGAATAATATAGCCATTTTCGTCATCAACATTCTGTGTGAATAACAGTTTATTATTCTTTCCGTTCCGGTCACAGCGATACACATTCATCTTATTCATGTGTGTTCCACCTTCCGGATAGGTCGCATAATATACTTTACCATCTGCAATCCGTGCTCCGGTAGTATCGGTTCCAAGCTTCTTTTTTGCTCCCCCTGTTTTACCATGGTATGCTTTCGGTTTCAAATGGGTTAAGAAAAACGTAAGAATTTTCCATATTTTCACAAAAAACGGCTGATGCCTGCATAAAGCTGTTCAAATTTCATATACTGTTTCTAACAATTATAAAACCGTGAGGAATCTATGTCTTTAAAAACCAATCTGTTCCGTTTTATTTTTATTTCTGTACTGGGTGTTCTTCTCCATTTCACCTATGAATGGTCCGGAGATAACGCTGTCGTCGGGTTATTCTCAGCTGTAAATGAGTCCACCTGGGAGCATTTAAAACTTTTGTTTTTCCCGTTTCTGCTTCTGACCATCCTCGAAGTGCTGCTCCGCGGCAATATGCTTCCGGAACAGTTTCTCCCGGCAAGAGTTCTCGGTATCCTCGCCGGAATGGGCGGGATTGTGGTCGGATTTTATACGCTGCAGGGTGTGCTTGGCCGAAACTACGATGCTTTAAATATCGCTTTGTATTTTGCAGAGGTTCTTCTGTCATTGTTTGTCGAAAACAAACGGTATCACAAGTCTTCTCTTCTGTCGACGAAAGCCGTAGCCGCTGTCCTGCTGTTGCTTACGGTTGCATTTTTCGTGTTCACCTATTGCCCGCCGGATATTGGATTGTTTTGGGATCCTACAGTCGGCCTTTGATGGTGTAGTGCTACCACAGTCTCATCTGTACTTTCGTTGTCCCGATCCACACCCAATACATTTCTGCCATTCATATATATCGGAAATTTAAACCGGAGACCTTTTAATATTCTGCCATCCTTTTGCTCTTCCTCATAGATAAACACATCCGACAGGAAGCTCTTCAAAAATGTCTTCTTTTCCAGATCTGTAAATTTATCATACAGCTTATCAAAGAATAAAAGGAACTGGTAAACATTATCTTCTGAGATTTTGTCCTGCCTGATATTATATAGTCTTGTTTCGACTTCTTCCATGGCATCCTCAATATCAGTGATTTCATCATATAGCTTGTCCAAACGTTCCTGCATGTCATTATATTTTTTGTCATAATTCTTATCGGATACAGATAAATGATCCATCTGGTCAGCAAGCCTGTTTTTTGCCCCGGTTGTCTGGCTCAGTCTATCTTTTAATCCATCATATTCCTTGTCAAGCTCCGAAGTATCAATGCTGCTTCCTATCTGCTTACGGATTTCCTGCTCAAACTTTGGATTCTTTACAAATTTACGGATAATTTCCTCAACTGCCGCATTGATTCTGTCCTCATTCCACTGTCTTTTATAAGTACAGCGGTGTCCGTCCACAAGCTTCCTGTGTTTGCAGGCATAATAGAAATAATCCTTGTAATAGCCTCCGTCCGGATGCTTCTTACGATTCACATTGCCATACATACCGCTTCCACATACAGGGCACTTAATAATCCCTGATAAAATATGTTCATGCTCAAGACTATGTGTTTTTACCTGTAAAACACCTGTCTCCTGCCGCTTTCTGTGTGCCTGGTTCCACATTTCTTCTGATATAATTGCCTCATGGACTCCATCACTTAGCAAGTAATCCTTTTGTTTTACGATATGATATTCATTCCTTGTTCCCGGAATCTTCTCATTTTTTCTTCTGCCAAATGCAAGCTTACCGCAATATATCGGATTGTCCAGCACACCCTTGACGAATGATGTAGAAAAACCTTCAATTGTGTTATTCTGGCGAAGCTTTTTCTTATAACCACTGTTATTTAAAAATGCAGCTATCGCAGCCATTCCCATCGTTGTATTGACGAATTTATCATATATAATACGGATAATCTCTGCTTCATCTTCTGCAATGATAAGTTCACCATTTACCAGCTGATAGCCATATGGCGCAAATCCGCCGTTCCATCTGCCTTCTCTCGCTTTCTGTCTGCGGCCTTCCATTGTCTGGACAAGGATATTCTCACGTTCTATCTCTGCAACCGCAGATAACACAGATATCATCAGCTTCCCGACATCCTTAGAGCTGTCAATCCCATCCTCTACACAGATAAGATTAACTCCATAATCCTGCATTTTCTGCAATGACGATAAAACATCTGCAGCATTTCTTCCAAATCGTGACAGCTTAAATACCAGCACATAATCAACATTGTCTTTGCCACTTTCTACATCCGCAAGCATCTGCTTAAACTGTGGTCTGCCTTCCACACTTTTGCCAGATTTACCCTCATCAGAATATTCCCCGACGATAGACATTTCCTGATACTCTGCGTATTTTCTAAGCTTGTCCTTCTGTGCATCAAGACTGTAACCATCTACCTGCATGGAAGTGGAAACTCTTGTATATATGTAACATTTCTGCTGTTTTTTCATCAGATGTTATCTCCTTTTTACTTTCTTGGAAACCTCTTTAATGCTTTCAAGATATGCTTTTTCGACTGGTGTCAAAGTAATCTCCTGATATTTTCTGTATTCTGACTTTGCTTTCTCCAACGCCTGTTTATGACTTACAGAACCGGAACCAGTTAAAAGCTTTCTGTTTCCTGATGACAAAACACTATCCAATTGCTTTACATAATCATCCATGTACATAGGTTTATGTTCAATTGCATTAATTTCTGCCAAATCAAAATAACCAGATACAAGATTATTTAATACTTTTAGTTCACTCTCATCCAGATAATTTTTTGCAATTCCTATATCTTTTAATGCTGGTAATTCACCTGAAAATGAAGTAAGTCCCATAAATGGTTTTTGTGCATCAGCACGTTGATATATAACCTCTGCCGCAGTATGACCATGTGCTGCATAGTGAAGTTTATTCTGAACAATTTTAAAGAATCTAACAGACTCTTCGCTATGAGGATTGTAATCTACACTCGTAGCATACAAATCAAGAACCTGGCGATACAATACCTTTTCTGAAGATCTTATATCCCTGATTCTGTCAAGTAACTCTTTCCAGTAATTTCCTCCACCATTTCCTTTCAAACGCTCGTCATCTATCGTAAATCCCTTAATCATATATTCTTTTAGCCGCTTTGTTGCCCACTGCCTGAATCTTGTTGCAATCACTGATTTAATACGGTATCCAAGAGAGATAATCATATCTAAATTGTAATAAGTAACATTATATGTTTTTCCATCATCTGCAGTTGTTCGGAATTTCCGAACAACTGAATCCTTATCCAGCTCCCCTTCTTCGAATATATGCTTTATATGTTCACTTATATTTGATTTACTGCATTGATATAATTCAGTAAGCTGCTGTTGTGTCAGCCACACTGTATCATCTTCTATTTTAACTTCTATATTTGTCTGCCCATCATCAGTCTGATATATAAGTATTTCCCCATATTCATCGGTTCCAATTTTATCTGCCATAAGCACCTCTCCAATCCATTACTTCTTAGTTATGAAATGTGAACACATGTGTTCACTATTGTCCCAACTAAATCTTATCATCATTCCAACCTCTGTTCAACCAAAACTTTTTCCAAGATGAAAGAATAAAACAAAAAGACTCCACTCCTATGAATGAAGTCCCGTAATATATGTATACATCCCGTAACATATTATCTACAGGATGCCAGCTGCCTATGCAGCCTTTTTGTCCAGAAACTGTTTTACCCCACCTAAGTAATAACAGAACCGGTCAAATTGTTTCTGCCTGCTTACTTTCTCGTCATCAATTGAATCCTTGATCATCATACACACCTCTACTTCTTCTTTTATCTCTGGTGCATATTTAATAATCATGTCTGCAAGAAAGCTACAGCAGCGTTCAAAATCCTTGTTCATTGCCAAGCCTCCTCAAAATATTATCTTGTGAATAATTCACAGAACATATTTTATCTCAAGACTTACTAAAATGGAATAGATTTTACTGAATGGTAGTTTTCAAATATTTCTATCTATCGCAAATCAATTCTCTCAAGGCACATATCCTGCGATATAACCAGAGTCTTCTATGTCTTTTCCTGCTCAAACAATATTCCTTCTTATATATTAGTCCCCGGCGACGGCTAGATACGCATTAGAGATGTCTCCATCCAAATGCTGTTCTAGCAAGGGATTTTTCCCTTTAACCCTTTGTTTATTATATGTGGTGGCGCTTTTTGCCCCCATTTTATCATTTTGGTGGCGCTTTCTGCCCCCACTTTATGATTTTGACGGCGCTTTTTGCCCCCACTTTTTATGTTCTGATTTCATTGTAATCTTGTTTAGATTCCAGATTTTAAAAAACGGGGGCGCAAAATGGGGCCATTTTTGAATTCCGGGGGCGCTTTTCGCCCCCAAATAGTGAAAGTGGGGGCACTTTCTGCCCCCACTCAGGAAATATTGCTAAAATACAGTTTAGATTTACCATACATACAAATCTGGAAGTTATCATACCGCCTTTATTATTTTCTCTACATCTTTTTTTCTTGATAGCCATATAACTTTATCATCATATCTATCTAAAATACTTCTTATTTCTTTCAGATTTTTATTCTGAAAAGTTTCAGTCCATTTCAAAAGGTTATAGACCGATTTCAAAGTTTCTCTTTTTCCTTTTTGTATTCCCAATTTTCTTTTTATAGAGCGCATAATAATTCTACTTTTATATAAATAACCAGGCATATCTAAAACATATATTTTATCAGCTTCATCAAAACTTTGCTGTACCCAGGCATAATATACCCCCTCAATTATCCACTCATCATTATTATATAATATTTCTTGTAATAACGCTTTTCGTTCATCAAGCGTTCTCTTTTTGCCATATTCTTTGGCGTTATTATCCCATTGAATATCATCTAAGTCGAAACAGGAAATATTATACTTTTTTGAAAGTGCATTTGCTAAATAGGTTTTTCCAGAACCACTGCAACCAATAATATGTATTTTCATAAGTCAGTATTTTCCTTTATCAAACTCCTTTTATTTCTGCTGAATCATCTTAAAATGCTCCAATGCCTCCACAATTGCTCTCTCTTTATCTTCCGGACACTGTGGTTGCCTACTGTCTTCATTTTTAGGTAAATTATAATTCTTTTCAACCTCAATTCCACATTTTCTCTTTACCTGTGAAATATACAGATTGGAAACTTTCATGCCGGCATTATGTTCAGACACATACTTCTTTATCTCATCATATGTTGCCTTAGTCTCTGCAGATGTTATATCCACATCATCAAGTTCAATCGTTACATTAATGTAATCATCTGGCTTTTGTTTCAGTTGGGACAAAAGAACAACCGTCTCCACATGTGTTGTATTCCCAAACTGATCCACCGCCCTTACCTTGCAAAGCTCATATCTGCCCTCACAAAGCACCTTAAGATCCCTCGCTAACGTCGCCGAATCACAGCTTACATACACGATCCGCTCCGGCTGCATCTTAAGCATCGTCTCAAGACATACACCATCGCACCCCTTTCGCGGCGGATCGACCACGATCACATCCGGGTGCAGCATATCTGCATCTGTGTCTTTCTTTTTTTTATAAAATGCCGGCAGCACTTCCTCTGCTTTTCCTACAAAAAACTCAGCATTATTGATACCGTTGAGCGCCGCATTATTCTTCGCATCCTCGATTGCCTGTGGGACGATCTCCACCCCATAAACTTTTCCCGCTTTCTGTGCAAGAAAAAGTGAAATCGTGCCGATGCCGCAATATAGATCCCACACGGTCTCTTTTCCGGTCAGTCCCGCATAGTCGAGCGCAAGGCTGTAGAGTTTTTCCGTCTGGACAGGATTGACCTGATAAAATGACTGCGGTGAAATATGGTATGCGACCGCTGTATCAGTCAGTGAAAAATCCTTCGTATCGCGTAGATGGATCATATCGGTAATGTATGGATCGCCCCAGATACATTTCGTCACATCCCCGAGGATCACATTTGTTTTCTTCGTATTCTGATTGATGGAAATGCTCTTCATTCCCTCGATGGCTGTCAATCTGTCGATCAGTTTTTCCACTTTAGGAAGACTATTTCCGTTGATAATCACACAGACCATAAGCTCTTTTGTGGTAAACCCATAGCGGATCAGGACATGACGAACCAGCCCCTTACCTGTATTTTCATCGTAAGATGCCACATGACATTCTTTCATATAAGAAAGGACTTCATTTAAAATAATCTGATTTTCCTCCACACCCAGTTTACAGTCATTGACCGGGATAATACTGTGGGTACGCGCTGCATAAAAACCGGCAACCGGATTCCCATCTTTATCCGCACCGATCGGAAACTGTGCCTTGTTCCGGTAGCGGTATGGTTCTTTCATCCCCACGACAGGAAGCATGATTCGGTCGATCAATTCCGGCGCAAAACCGCCAATACGAATCAGATTTCCGCGCACTTTGTTCTGCTTAAATTCCAGCTGCTTTTCATAATCCAACGCCTGTATCTGACATCCGCCGCATCTCCTGTGAAGTTCACACTGTGGTGTCACACGAAATTTAGACGGCGATAAAATCTGCTCCACTCTCGCATAACCATAATTTTTCTTCATCTTTGTGATGCGGGCTTCGATCTCATCTCCAAGCACCGCATCTTTAACGAAAAAGGTCATGCCATCGTATTTTCCGATTCCTTCGCCGTCCACGCCCATATCTTCGATTTTCAGTTCTATGATATCATTTTTCTGCATAATTATAATTTCCCAGAGCGTCTGATATTGCTCTCAAGCAGACGGTTGTACCCCTGCCATTCCTGATTATTTTCCGGCACGTTGTTAAAGATTTCGCGCACCGTCTCCATCTTTGCATCGATATTATCCGCAAAACTGAGTGCTAATGCCTCCGGCAGAGCCGGTTTTTTCGGTGAACCAAACTCTAACTCGCCGTGATGTGCTAAAATACAGTGCTTTAACTCGCTTGCCAGTCCCTTTGGAAAATCCGGGATCGTGCGGATCCTGTCACCGACCATCTCGGTTCCGATAATAATATGTCCTAAAAGCTGACCGTCATCCGTGTAATCATTTTCCGGGAATGTGGAAAGCTCCTCTAATTTTCCGATATCATGGAAAATAGCTGCCGTGATCAAAAGATCGCGGTTTAACATCGGATAACAGCCTGCAAAATAATCACAGTGCTTTGCCACACTTAAGCTGTGCTCAAGCAGACCACCGACAAATCCGTGGTGCACAGTCTTTGCAGCAGAGTGGAATTTAAAGCGTTTTTCAAAATCTGCATCTTCCACAAAAAAGCTCTCTAACAGCTTCTTTAAATGCACTTCTTTGATGCTTGCAATCAGGCCTTTTAACTCCTCATACATCTGGTCGATATCCTTATCGCTGACCGGAAGGTAATCTTTTGGATCATACTCCCCTTCCTGCACCTTGCGGACGCGCTTTACATTCAGCTGTAAATTGCCCTGAAAGCTGGTGATATCACCCATTACGGCTATGTAATCCAGTGAATCGAACTCGTCGATTCCAACAGAACCAGGCTCCCAGATCTTCGCATCCAGTGTGCCCGTTTTGTCCTGTAAGATCAATGTATCATAAGGTTTTCCTGCCTTTGTCAGTGCAGACTGTTTTACTTTACATAGATAGATTTCATTAATTCGCTCGCCCTCTCTGAGGCTCTCAATATACTTCATACTACTCCTTATTCCTGCTTTTATTTTCTAAAATTATTATGCCTGTATCCGCATTTCTGCTTCTAAAACGCATACCGGTGTCCACATTTCTGTTTCTGACATGCATGGCCGCATCCGCATTTCTGCTTCTAAAATACATGCCTGTATCTGGTTCACATCTCTATGGCAGTACACTGACTTCTACCGTGCAGGTGATTTCCGTATAACCTTCCGGTCCCTGCCGCTCAATCTTCACTTCCACCGTATCTTCCGGCTTTAACGAAAGCAGTTTTTTCTCATAATTTTCTGCCGTAAGAATCTCATCTCCGTCAATCTCCGTAATGACATCCCCATTCTGAAGTCCCGCCGCCATTGCCGGTGAATCCATGCAGGCATCTTTGATATAGGCGCCTTTTGGTATTTCATATTCACGTTCGATCGCCGCAGTAACCGTTGTCACTTCAAGCCCGATGTACGGAATATCCTGTCCGTTTGACAACATCTCAATCAATGCCTTTAATTCAGAAATAGAAATCGCTGTCAGCGTATTCTCATCGCCTGCACTACTGTATCCCTGCATCACGATCCCGATGATCTCACCATCCACATTGACAAGCGCACCGCTTCCATTACTGCTTCCGACAATATCTGTCGTAAATACACTGTAATTATGATCTATCGTGGAAATACTATTTGTCGTAGATGTGATATTTCCGGTCAGTATCGAATAATTTGTTCCAAGCGGACTTCCGATTGCAATCGCAATCGTTCCCTGCGTAACGGTCAGTGAATTGCCAAGAACTGCAACCGTGATCGCATTCTTTGTACTTTCTGTAAGCTCCGAAGTCTTTACGCTTAACACAGCTATCCCTGTATTACCATCGTATTTTTTCATTTCAGCTTTCACGACAGCATCATTAATAAATGTGACATAGATTTCCTGTGCATCTGCAATCGCCTTGCGTTCTGTTAAAACCAACAGTTCCCTGCCATTTTCCGCTACAATAATACCGGAAGCCTGCCCCTTACTCTCATATGGGTTATTAAACCAGTCGGTATCGCTCTTCACACCGGTTACCGTCACGATAAACTTGTTTGCTTCTTTTCCAACCGCATACAATTTATTCTGAAGTTTCTGAAAATCGGCAAGTTCAAGTTCCTGCATTTCATTGTTTGAAATATCCCCAGTGTTATGTTCCGTTTCCGGTTCATCCGTCTGCTCCTGCTGACTGTTTCCCGCTTCTTCTGTCTCCTGCTGCCCGTTTTCCGGCTCTTTGTTTTCTCCCTGCTGTCCGTTATTCTCTGTGTCCTTTTGCTCTGTCGATTCCTGCGTATCGTCCTGTCCGGTTTCTTCCGTTTCTGTCACATCATCCTTCGGAATCGTAACGACAGACTTCTCCTCCGGGTAAAACCAGTTTGAAAACTCCGGCTGCAATAAACTAAACACCAGTGCTGCCACCGCACCAAAAATAACGGCAAGCGCTACCGTAAACAATGCTTTTTTTACAAGACGTTTTTTATTCAACGGCTTCTCCTTGATCTGTTCATTAATAAAAGAAAAGCCACCCTTCTCTTTCTCCTGCATGATTTTCCCTTCCTTAACAAAAATGAAAACCGCACCTAGTTTATTATAGTTTGAAACACATACGCTTGCAACACTATTTTTTGCATTTCCGGCTTTCATTCCCCTAATTAATGGGATATAATGTGAATTAGCAATGAGCAGTGCCAAACATGGAAATAACAAAAAATGGCTGCTCGCAGACACTTTTTTGTTATTTTTATGTTTGATAGGGCGAATGCCCGTCAGCCCGGAAAATCTCTGATTTTTCGGGCTGGCACTGCGGACTAAAGTTGAACACAACTCCCCGTCAACCCAGCGCAATCTCTGATTTTTCGGGCTGGCACTGCGGACTAAAGTCGAACACACATATCCGTCGGCATGCTGCCACTGCAAACTAAATTTTCAACCACAAGGAATTACAAATCATATGAATGAAAAAGTTTTAAAAACATTAGAATACAATAAAATCATCGCACGTCTCGCGGAGCACGCTTCCAGCGAGGACGCAAAAAAACGCTGTCTCTCCCTCACACCTGGCACAGATATCAATGAAATCAATCTTTTACAGTTACAGACCAAAGATGCGCTAAACCGTCTCTTTAAAGGCGGCCGCATCTCTTTTTCCGGTGTACACGACATCCGAGACTCCCTGAAACGTTTAGAGATCGGTGCATCCTTAAGCATCACGGAACTGCTGCGCGTCTGCTCTCTCTTAGAGGCAGCAAAACGTTCAAAAGCATTTTCCCGCACCAGCATCGGACACACCGGACCGGACCGTCCTGCCGCAGCAGACGGGACAGACGAACTTCCGGTCGACTCACTGACCGGATTTTTCGATCAGATTGAGCCGCTCACACCGTTATGCGATGAGATCCGCCGCTGCATTTTATCGGAGGACGAGATCGCGGACGATGCCAGCAGTACGCTCCGCTCCATCCGCAAATCCATGCGTGGCATGAACGATAAGATCCGCGCACAGATGAACTCGATGATCAACAACACGACCACACGCAGCTATTTACAGGATGCTGTCATCACGATGCGCGACGGCCGCTACTGCCTGCCGGTCAAAGCCGAGGCAAAATCGCAGGTTCCTGGTATGGTGCACGACCAGTCCTCCTCCGGTTCCACGCTCTTTATCGAACCGCTCGCTGTCGTAAACTTAAACAACGAATACAAAGCGTTACTGATCAAAGAAAAAGAAGAGATCGAAGTCATCCTCGCAAACTTAAGCAACTTAACGGCAGGATACTCCATGCAGCTTCACACCGACTATAACGTACTCACGGAACTTGATTTTATTTTTGCAAAAGCAGCCTTCGCACAGACTTACAATGGTGTTGCCCCGACCTTCAACACAGATGGACGGATCAATATCAAAAAAGGCCGTCATCCACTGCTCGACGCAAAAAAAGTAGTGCCGATCGATGTGCGCCTCGGAGAAGATTTTACCCTGCTTATCATTACCGGTCCAAACACCGGTGGTAAAACCGTCTCCTTAAAAACAGTCGGCCTTCTGACATTGATGGGTCAGGCAGGACTTCACATCCCGGCTTCCGAGCGTTCGGAGCTTGGAATTTTTGAGGAAGTGTTTGCCGACATCGGAGATGAGCAGAGTATTGAGCAGTCTTTAAGTACATTCTCCTCCCACATGACAAACATCACCCGCATTTTAAGCCAGGTCAACGACCGCTCCCTCGTGCTTTTCGATGAACTCTGTGCCGGAACTGACCCGACGGAGGGTGCCGCACTTGCGATCTCCATTTTATCGAAATTAAAACTGTACGGTGCGCGTGTCATGGCAACCACTCATTACAGCGAATTGAAAGTATTTGCCCTGCAGACCTCCGGCGTAGAAAATGCCTGCTGTGAATTTGACGTGGAATCTTTAAGCCCGACTTACCGTCTTTTAATCGGTATTCCTGGAAAGAGTAATGCATTTGCGATTTCCACGAAACTCGGTTTTGGCGAAGATATCATCGAGGACGCTAAGGGACGGATCAGTGAAAATGCCATGAATTTTGAGGATCTTTTAGCTGACCTTGAAAAGAGCCGTATCACGATTGAAAAAGAACAGCTTGAGATCAACCAGTATAAAGAAGAGATTCAGAAACTAAAAGAACAGCTCGAACAGAAACAGGAACGCTTAGACGCAAGCCGTGACAAGATCCTGCGCGAAGCAAATGAGCAGGCTTACAATATCATCAAAGAAGCCAAAGATCTTGCTGATGAAACGATCCGCAATTTCAATAAATACGGCACCGCACACGCTCCGGTCAGCGAAATGGAAAAAGAACGTACCAAACTGCGCGATAAGATGAACAACGCACAGAAAAAAATGTCTGACCAGAAAAAGAATGCTGCGCCGAACCATAAGATTCCAAAGAAACTCCGCATTGGCGACCGCGTCAAAGTCATCAGCATGAACTTAAACGGAACCGTGCATTCCCTGCCAAACGCAAAGGGTGACCTTTATGTACAGATGGGAATTTTGCGCTCCCTTGTCAACATCAACGACCTGATCCTGTTAGAGGAAGAAACTTCTCCGACCAGCAAAAAATACGGCCGTACCGGTGCCGGCAAAATCAAAATGAGCAAGTCCGCATCCGTCTCCACAGAGATCAACCTGATCGGCAAGACCACCGACGAGGCGATCGCTCTTTTGGATAAATATTTAGATGATGCCTACCTTGCACATATTCCGTCTGTCCGCATCGTCCACGGCAAGGGAACCGGTGCACTGCGCAATGCCGTGCAGGCGCATTTAAAACGGCTAAAATATGTGAAATCATTCCACCTCGGCGAATATGGCGAAGGTGATGCCGGCGTAACGATTGCCGAATTTAAAGACTGATTTCGTACAAATACACTGCCCAAGCAATACCATTTCGTCTGATTTACAACCAGAATACACAACTAACAGGAGGCAATTTTATGGCAGCAAAGCAAAAAATACTGATCGTCGATGACGACAACAATATCGCAGAACTGATCTCTCTTTATCTTACCAAAGAGTGTTTTGATACAAAAATCGTAAATGACGGGGAGGAAGCCTTAAAAGCATTTGAGCAGTACAGCCCGAACCTGATTCTTCTTGATCTGATGCTTCCGGGCATCGACGGCTATCAGGTGTGCCGCGAGGTCCGTGCAAAAGCAAACGTGCCGATCATCATGCTCTCTGCAAAAGGCGAGATTTTTGATAAAGTACTCGGTCTTGAGCTTGGCGCAGACGACTATATCATGAAACCGTTCGATTCCAAGGAGCTTGTTGCGCGCGTCAAAGCCGTTTTGCGCCGTTACCAGCCTGTCAAAGTCGAAGAGCCAGCGCCGGAATTAAAATGTGTGAAATACCCGGATCTGATCGTCAACTTATCCAATTACTCCGTTATTTATAAAGATAATCCAATCGATATGCCACCAAAGGAATTAGAACTTTTATATTTCCTTGCATCCTCGCCGAACCAGGTATTTACCAGAGAACAGCTTCTCGATCACATCTGGGGTTACGAATACATTGGTGACACCCGCACCGTGGATGTCCATGTAAAACGTCTCCGTGAAAAAATAAAGGACAATGACAGCTGGAGTCTCTCGACCGTCTGGGGCATTGGTTATAAATTTGAGGTTAAAAATATATGAAACGGACACTCTACCCCAAACTGCTCGGCGGCTATCTGATCTATGGACTGATCTGCTTTATTATTATTTCAACCTTTGGTTACCACATTACGTTTAACTTCTTAGAGCGCCGGGATGCCTCGACGCTCTACCGGGAGTCTGCGCTGATTTCCTCTAACTATGCGGAAAACTATTTTAAGCGTTCCACAACCTTAGAGGAAATGAAAACACAGCTCTCCACCCTAAGCACTTACCTTTCCAGCGAAATCTGGATCATCGATAAGCAGGGACAGATCCTTTTAAACACAGCTTCTGCTACTTCTCCAGTGGAAAATGCAGAGCCGGAAGTAATTCCTGATTTTGACGTAACCGATTTTGGAAGTAAATATTACCGCACTGGAAACTTTTACGGTCATTTTGACACGGAAACTTTAAGTGTTTTTTCGCCAATCACTGTAAATTATAAAGTACGCGGCTATGTGATCATACATAAACCGGTCAGCTCCATCGTCAATTTATCCAACCAGCTGACAAATCTATCCTACCAGACGTTTGCACTTTTATTTTTGGCAGCCTTTGTCGTTTTAGCGCTTTTTACCTGGATCGTCTATATCCCGATCCGCAAAATTGCGCAGGGTGCCAATGAATATGCCTCTGGAAATTTCGAGGCAAAGATCGATGTCCATTCCAACGATGAGATCGGTTATCTTGCCGCCTCGCTCAACTATATGGCAAACGAACTGAACACGCTCGAGGAGGATCAGCGAAAATTCGTATCCAATGTCTCACACGATTTCCGCTCCCCGCTGACCTCAATCAAGGGCTATGTGGAGGCAATGCTCGACGGAACGATCCCGGTGGAAATGCAGGATAAATATTTAAACATCATCCTGTTTGAGACGGAGCGCCTGAACAAATTAACGAAGAGCCTTCTGGAATTAAATAAATTCGGTTCACACGGTGTCATGCTCGATATCACAAGCTTTGATATCAATCATACGATCCGCATGACGGTACAGACTTTTGAGGGAACCTGCATGGAAAAGCATATCAGTTTCAACCTGATCTTAAGCGGCGAAACCCTGTTTGTCTCCGCTGATTTCAGCAAGATCCAGCAGGTACTTTATAACCTGATCGACAATGCGCTCAAATTCAGCCACGCAAACTCCGCAATCACGATCGAGACGACCGAAAAAAATGAGAAAGTCTTTGTTTCCGTCAAAGACACCGGAATCGGCATTCCAAAAGACAGCATCAAAAAGATCTGGGATCGTTTCTACAAGACAGACCTCTCCCGCGGAAAAGACAAGAAGGGCACCGGACTTGGACTTTCCATTGTAAAAGAAATCATCCAGGCACATGGAGAAAATATCAACTGTATCAGCACGGAAGGCGTTGGTACGGAGTTTATCTTTACGCTGCCGTTGGCAAAAGAGCAGAAGGAGCATGCCTAGTGGCATGCTCCTCCTGCTGCATAACAGAGTTGTTAAAATTCAACTTTCTCATTTTTCCTTATTTCATTAACATTGCTTTTGATATTCGGCACACAATCTTTCTAATAATTTAAAATCACAACTGTTATTTACAATACTTGGATTTACTTTATTTATGACTTTGGAGTAAGTTTGTTTTGCTTTATTTCTTATGCGAGTTTCATTCTCATTACAAAATTTCCACTCCAGATTTAACAAGATTTTATTAGGATCATCTGCTATTATTCTTTCATTTATACATTCATCCGGAACCGGAAACATATAATTAAACCGCAGTGACCCTTTCACTTTGTTATAGCGTTCAGATTCAATGTTTATCAATATGTTATCCGGTTTTTGCATTTTATAAGATGATACCGGGACATAATATTTATATCCATGAACATCCAAAACTACTCCACATGTAAACTTAGGCAAATTTCTTGGATATTCTATATTCGGAACCCTGGTAAATCCCCTCTCATTCCTTTCTTCTTTTTGTAAGTATTTAACGTAATCTTTATCTATGTCGTAAAATGATAATGCCATTCTTCCTCCCAAAAAACAATATTGTCATACATCAACATAAACTGTCTCATTATTATGAACTATGAGGATTACGTTTTACTCGTCTATCATATTATCACAGTGGTTCTATGTCAGTACTTGTCAAATCTTCAGACCCCAACACTCGATTAATTTTTTTCATGACTCATAAACTAAATAAGAGATGGCAAGCCATCTCTTATTTATCCATTATAGTTCGCTCTCAAAAGCGGCGAAGCACTCTAACATTATAACTCGCTCTTAAAAAGTGGCGAAGCACTCCAACATATATAATTCGCTCTCAAAAAGTGGCGAAGCACTCCAATATTATAGAATAACTATCTTTTCAACAATTATTCTCTATGTTTATAGTACGATAAATTTCATTAATTGTCAATTACTTTTTGTACTACATCTTTATTTTACCTTCCTACTTCTTTTTCTTCCCTTTCGCCCCTGGCAGCTCCCCATACATCGCAATGAACAATCCCTGCAAAAACTCTTTATCACCCACAGATAGGAAAGTGCCGCTTTTACCGGCTTTACCAACAGCCTGTCATCATAGATACCACCAACGATTTTACCGCGGTAATAAATAATAAATTCGCCCATCATAGCCCGGTATGAGATTTCTTCCAACTCCGCTAACTATCCTAAAATAAATTGTAAATATTCCTTGCTTGATGCCATTTTCCACCTCATTTTCCCTTTTTAATCTCCGGTTATTTCTGTGTCACCGATCTGCTTTCTCTGATCTTTTCAGTTGGACGTTGAATCATTGTTTTCCACTTCTAACCGGATGCCGGATCACTGTTTTCCACTTCTCCGGGGCAATTTTCCTCGCATCCGACAGATATATTTCATGATGGAATCTGGTATCATTCATGTCATTTTCATAACCATTTTTCAATAAAAACTCATCCATCAACGCGACCGTAGCAGGTTCATTATTGAAAGAACCAACATGCATGATCTGCACGCAAAGTCCTTCTTCCAGTTCAAGAAATTCTACCTGGCTGCAGTCTGTTTCCTTCTTTTTTGACGCAGTCTCTATTGCCCAGTTGACGTCTGCTTTTGTGATAAAATCAGGGATGCGGATCACAGAAATCCAGTGAAATGCACGCTTGTTTCCATAATCTATTTCTTCTGCATGCTCCTGCCACCAGAATCCTTCCAGAGGCGGAACAACATATTCAAAGAATCCCTTTATCTTGTAATCTGTTTTGTAACTCATCTTCAATGTATATGCCACTGCGTACAGAGCACCGATTGCCTGCTGATATACTCCTCCTTCTTCATTTGGATCTCCCTTTCCACGGACAGCGATATAACTCATTTTGGGTACCTTGATAATCTCCGGTTTTCTTTTGGGCAGATAAAACTCTCTCTGTTCCTTCTTAAAATCAAACGCCATCCTACTACTCCTTCCAAGATCCAACCTTATGGAAGTTTTCATTATACCATTTTTTCATAGCTGGTCTCCTCCATATTTTTTTGCAATATTATTTGCGATGTGGAAAAGCTCCTCCCTGACATCCTCCGGCTCTAAGACTGTCACCTGATCCCTGCAGGTAAGCATCCATGCGATAAGGCTGTCCTTGTCGGTATATTTATGTTCAAAGAGCAGCGTTCCATCCGGCTGTACCTGAAACGAATCAACTCCAAACTCCTCAATCAGATGCCATTTCATAGACGGCTCAAACACTGCCTTCACCATGATCCCTCCCGGAAAAATCCTTTCCGTTGACAGATCCGGCATTGGAACATCCCGTTTTTCCACTTCCTTTTCAGTCAGCGTAATTGCATCCATCCGGTTCAGTTTAAACATCCGGAAATCTTTTCTGAGCCTGCAAAATCCCCATACATACCAACTGCTCCATTGAAAGATCAGATAATATGGTTCTATTTCTCTGCTGCTGTCACCGTTTGGTGCATAATAGTTAAACGTGATTACCTTTCTTTTTTCTATTGCATCCTGGATCAGCTCAATCTTCAAAGCCAGTGAATCCTTGTACCAGGAGGACAGATCAATTAATATCGACTCACTTCCACTCACAAATTCGGAAGAACCAGCCTTGATCTTCTCCATTAACTGACCATAGTAATGACTGCCGCTCACGCTGTCAAGGCTGCGCAGACCAGCCAAAATCATCTGCATATCTTTGGATGTCAGAATCGTCCGGTCCATCCTGTAACCATCCATGATACAAATTCCTCCGCCTGTCCCCTGTGACGTACAGACAGGAATCCCTGCCTTACACAAAGCCTCTATATCCCTGTTTATCGTCCTTCTGGACACCTCAAACATTTCTGCCAGTTCCGGTGCCGTCACCTTTTCTCTCTGCAACATCACCGAAAGAATCCCGATCAGTCTGTCTATCTTCATACCATTCCCCATCCTTGCATCTTTGCATAACAGGTTTGGGAGTAAGTATCTTTCCCACATCCTGTCCCATCATACCATTACAAACGCGACAACTATATGTCATGTTTAGAATAACATTTTCCAACATATATGAACAGGCTCCAGCTGGAAACTTCGTATGAAACAAATTCTCTTATATAAATACTTCGATAGCAAATTTAGTTTCTCTTATTTTCGTACAACGAAACAAAACCAACACAGCTTTGTACAATTATCTCTTCAAAAACTAAAAAACAGCATTTTACCTCAACATCATATAGATTTGGATATCAAAAGGTGGTTCACAACTTATCGATTGGAAAATTGCACCAAGCCGAGACTCGTTTTGTAACTTTGGGAGAAAATTAGAAAATCTTAGTTTGCCTGTCGATTTACAGTGATGTTCTGCCACGGATGGCAGAACAAGGCAGCATCGAGTCATGGATGACTCGTTGTTGCCGTTCACGTCACTCTGAGAAACTTCAAATCAGGCAAACTTAGTTTTTCTTATTTTCATACAACGGCACAAAACAGCCTCGGCTTAGTGCAATTTTCCACTCAAGAATCTAAAAACCACCTTTTGATATCCAAACCTATCTACAACATACAAAAAAGCCAGCCCAGTCTGCATCATCTGCAGCCTGGACTGGCTTTCTTCACGTTCACATATTTTGGATAGTGATTAAACTAACTCAAGTAATACCTCTAAAGCGCCATCACCTTTACGCTGACCAATCTTTACGATTCTTGTGTAACCACCGTTACGGTCTGCATATTTCGGAGCGATCTCATCGAATAATTTAGCAACAAGATCAACTTCTTTGGTGTTTTTCTTTCTTCCGGCAGCTTCAGTCGGAACTTCTTTTACGGTGTAGAGAACTTTTAACATCTCTCTACGAGCATGAAGACGGGATGGCTTATCTTTCTTGATAGTCTTCTCAACTTCATCGTATACAGTAACTTTCTTACCGTCTACAACTTCTTTTACTCTCTTACCGTCTTTATCTTTGCGGGCAACTTTTGCTTTTACAGTAACTTCTTCATAGTTGTCTTTCTCTTTTACTGCTAAAGCAATGATTCCCTCAGCGATTTTGCGAACCTCTTTTGCTTTTGCTTCTGTGGTAACGATCTTACCATTATTTAATAATGCTGTTACCTGACCTCTTAATAAAGCTTTTCTCTGGCTAGAGGTTCTGCTTAATTTACGATACTTTGCCATTTTTAATATCCTCCATTTTGTGGAACATCCGGCCACGCGCTTTGGACTTACTTACCGGACGCCATATTCTTGTTTCGGAGTGACTCTGTGATACCGCACAGTGCCATTCCAAGTGCCACTCATGATCCGTGTGTCAGAATCTCGTCTGCCTCATCCCTCTGACTGTCTCTGACGCATTTCCTCGTCAGGCATATCAGAGCAACAAATGCATACACTCTGCACACCAGACATACTCCATGCCGCATGGTCTTACTGTTTCTGCCTGTATCGGGGAATGTAAAGCGCTCGCTTTACTCCTCTCCCTGGTTTAACTGAAGTCCTAACTCTTTTAATTTGGCGAGAACTTCTTCTAATGATTTACGTCCTAAGTTACGAACCTTCATCATATCTTCCGGTGTTCTGTTTGTCAGTTCTTCGACTGTGTTAATGCCGGCTCTCTTCAAACAGTTATAAGAACGAACGGAAAGTTCAAGTTCATCGATATTCATCTCAAGAACTTTTTCTTTTGCATTGTCCTCTTTCTCGATCATGACATCAGCCTGCTGAGCAGCTTCGGAAAGATCGATAAAAAGGCTTAAATGCTCACTTAAAACCTTAGCAGCTAAGCTGACTGCCTCGTCTGGCTCTAAGGTACCGTTTGTGTAAACGTCCAAAGTAAGCTTATCATAGTCTGTAATCTGACCAACACGGGTATTTTCAATTAAAAGATTTACTCTTTCTACCGGTGTATAGATAGAGTCGATAGCGATAACGCCGATCGGAATGTCCTCTGTCTTATTTTTGTCTGCACTTACATAGCCTCTGCCATTGGTAATGGTAAGCTCCATGTAAAGCTTGCAGTCAGGTCCGCCATTTAAATTGGCAATTACCAGATCCGGATTTAAAATCTGAATATCAGAATCAACCTGGATATCTGCTGCTGTGACTACACCTTCGCCCTCGAATTCAATGTAAGCAACTTTAGGTTCATTTGTAGAGCTGTTATTTCTGATGGCAAGATTTTTGATATTCATAATAATCTCAGTTACATCTTCCTTAACGCCAGGAATGGAACTGAATTCATGTAAAACACCGTCGATCTTAACCTGGCTGACAGCAGCACCCGGTAAAGAAGAAAGCATGATTCTTCTTAAAGAATTACCAAGTGTCGTACCATAGCCTCTTTCCAAAGGTTCTACAACAAACTTTCCGTACTTCTTGTCTTCTGAAATTTCTGCGATTTCAATTTTTGGTTTTTGAAAATCGAACACTACAAAGTCCCTCCTTCTCGGGTAATTTGCTTAACTATTACTTAGAATATAACTCGACGATAAGCATTTCATCAACAGGAACGTCGATCTGCTCTCTGGAAGGTAATTCTTTTACAGTTCCCTGTAATTTCTCAGCGTCAACATCTAACCACTCCGGAACTAATCTTCCGCCGGTAACTTCAACGATGTCTTTCATTCTCTGAAGACCTTTGTTCTTCTCTTTGATCTCGATAACATCGCCAGCTTTTACTAAGTAAGAAGGAATGTTAACCTGTTTGCCATTTACTAAGATGAACTTGTGGTCAACGATCTGTCTTGCTTCTTTTCTTGTTCTAGCGAATCCCATACGGAATACTACGTTATCTAATCTGGACTCTAACATGGTCATTAAGTTTGTACCAGTCATGCCCTTCATCTGATCAGCTTTCTCATAGTAGTTGTGGAAAGGTTTTTCCAGAACACCATAGATGAATTTAGCTTTCTGTTTTTCTCTTAACTGAAGTCCGTACTCGGAAACTTTCTTATTTGCTCTCTTTAACTCTCTGTTGGATTTTTTATCATATCCAAGGTAACTTGGCTCTAAACCAAGTGATCTACATCTTTTCAGAACAGGAACTTTATTTACTGCCATCTTCGTCTTTCCCTCCTAATTAAACTCTTCTGCGTTTTGGTGGACGACATCCATTGTGAGGTACTGGAGTTACGTCTTTGATGCTGGTAACCTCAAGACCACATGCAGAAAGTGCACGGATCGCTGCTTCTCTTCCTGAACCCGGTCCTTTAACCATAACATCTACGGTCTTTAATCCGTGGATTAAAGCTGCTTTTGTAGCTGTCTCAGCTGCCATCTGTGCAGCATATGGAGTAGATTTCTTTGAACCTCTAAATCCAAGAC